>Ga0209550_10002895_pt1 | contig 16463 bp, 11 predicted proteins | sample LauGreSuBDMM15SN_2_FD_187567 | JGI IMG/M metagenome (GOLD analysis project Ga0209550, IMG submission 187567) | Freshwater lake microbial communities from Lake Michigan, USA - Su13.BD.MM15.SN (SPAdes) (version 5) | ecosystem: Environmental > Aquatic > Freshwater > Lake | place: Lake Michigan...
AAGAAAGTTGCGCCTGTTGCTAGGAGCCCAAAGACAAGGTGAAAAGGACTCATCAGGACCACCTGCCGGGATTTACGAGAGCCATAGCTAGTTTTCTCCCGATCCTGCTGTCTGTACGAATTTTACCTGACCGTTTGAAAATTACGGTCCCATCAGGTTGTTCCTCACCAGAAAATACAGTTTCCGGCATAATCTGTCCTGCTACGATGGATGTAGGTTCAAGAACGGAAACCTCGCTAATGAATCGATGGCCACGAGAGTTTCGACTAACTTGGACAACAACGTCAAACGCCGATGCGATAGTTCGTTTTGCTACGTCATCTGGTGTTGCCCGAGTTTGACGTATGAGGTCGGTGAGACGCTCATTCACAGCCATTGAAGGGGAGTTGGCGTGTATTGTTGTCATTGTTCCGTCATGACCAGTGTTCGCAGCAGCTAGCATTGTAAGCGCTCCTTCTCCTTCGCGAACTTCTCCTACAATAATCCGGTCTGGTCTCATGCGTAGGGTGTTACGAAGCAGGTCGGAGAGCGTCACAGATACTTGATCGTCACTTGAAGAAGCTTCTTTTGTTTGAAGACTGACGACGTGAGTATTGGAAAGTTGCAGTTCGAATGCGTCCTCAATTGTTATAACGCGCTCCGTGTCCGGGATGAAACTGGAGAGTAGGTTGATGATGGTAGTTTTTCCGGTTCCCGTACCTCCAGAAACAAGAATTGTTGCACGAGCGGTGACTAGATCCTTTAGAAGTTCGACAAGTTCAGCGTTTACTGATCCCCGTTGGAGTAAGGATTCAAGAGTAAGTAACGGCCGGAACTTACGGATTGTGATAGATAACCCACCTCGGACTACAGGACCGTAACAGAAAGTTACACGCGCTTGCGGAAGTTCAGCGGTTACCAAAGGTAACTTCTGAGACACGGATCTGTCAGACACTCGAAGAGCAAGACTTCGTGCGACATCATTAGCGTGGTTTGCATCACGGAACTTCACGTCAGTAACGGAAAGTCTACCGTTGAGCTCGACAACGACACGATCCCAGCGATCAACCATGATTTCCGTAACATTGTCGTCTCTCCAAAGTTCACCAAGTACGCTCACTCCTACAATCTCGTCATAAAGTAGATCAATAGCTGGTCCCATTTGCTCAGGTTGGTATGATGTTCCGCCTCGGGAGGCAAGAGTTTTTGTAAGCAAAGCTACTATTTCACTTTTCTGACGTTCATTGATGTCATGGTCGCGAGTGAGTACCAGTTCTTTAGCCTTTGCCTGGAGAGGTGCATCAGCGGAGACAAAGTTGCGGAGTTGCTCAACGATTGGCCAAATTTGATCGAAGTTTCGGTATCCTGACCAGCTAGATCTTGATTCTCTTCCTCCTGAGAGTGATAGTCCTGCTGGTTTGTTTGCTTGTGTTGCGGCTGAGGGGACCGGTTCAGTATCTCGTTCTTCAAACAAGTCTCCAAGTTGAGCTCCTTGGAAATCAGACACTTGATCTTGAGTTACTGAAACCGGGATTGGGTTTATATCAGAGAAGATGTCAACAAGCTCCACCGCGGTCTCCTCAGATACTGTTCCTGTACCAGTATCTAATTTTGATGTATTTACACTATTTGTAAACTCATTGCCGTTTGCTACGGGTCGACCTTCTGGGATTTCCGGTTCTTGATCGAACCAGGACTTCGCTGCTGGCGCAGGTACATTCAATGAGAGATCGGTATTCTTTCGGTCATTTTTTCTTGCCATCAGCGTTTACCTCGGAAAATCGAGCGAATTTTGTCGCCAAATCCGGCTCTTTCATCGGAGAGGTCTGTTGGAAGTCCGCTAAGAAGCAGAGGTTCGCCTGTTACTTGTCCAAGAATTCGCGCGAATGCTTCATTGATGTCAGGCTTGTTTCTAGCAGCAATAAGCTCACCTTCATTGTTTGCTCGTTTCCATTCTGTTGTCTCTGGTATAGACCCGAGATAATTATACTTGCGGAGCTCTTCCATAACTTCTAGCTCACCATATCCAACACCTTCTTCGGCCCGGTTGAGCACAATACCGATTTGCTCAGGCCGCAAGCCAGCACCTTGTGCATGACGGGGAGCTGTTACGGCGCTATTCAACCACATGTACGTATTGTGTACAGTTTGTTTGGAAGGAATAACAGGTACGATCAAGAAGTCCGCACGTGGTAAAGCGAATTCGGTGAATAGGGAGTGATACTTTTCAGCAACAGGTGTATCAATAAAAATATAATCGAAGTGATGTTTTAGTAGTTCGAGCGCCTCTGAGTAGAAACGAGCAGAGAAGCTTGTCCCACCTCGCCCCGATTCAGCAGTAAGGAGGGATAAAGCATCATCAGGGGTTGCGGGGCCAAGCAGGGCGGAGAAATTCATGTCAGTTCGATTTACAAGTGCGTTCAAAACGCGGTCCGGTGTCATCAAACTTGGATCCTTTATAAGGTTCACGATATTTGGTGTGTACTGTCCGAGATATTTGCCTGTATCTGCTTGCTGAAAGTTAGCATCAATAACGCAAACAGTTCGGCTCGGGTTAGCATTCTTGAAACGACTACCAAGATAGGCAGCTAGATTTAGAGTCAACGTCGATTTACCCGTACCTCCTTTGGAAACCGCTGTTGTAATGACCATACCGCGTCGTCTCGTAGGAGCTTGTTGACCAAACGATCGTGGTGCATCAGCGCGAGCCGCAGGCGCATCAGACCATCCAGATTGTGAAGCTATGGGTCGCGGGTTACTTACCCACCCTCCTACTTGAGGTGGTTGTGGTGAAGCGAAGTCCGCGAGGGTTCTAGGTCGATTCGTATTTGTGGGCGGTGCCCACCCAGATCCGGCCTGACTGGGATTAGTGACAGCCCTATGTGGGTCTTGCTCGACACTGGGTTGCTGACTAAATGATGAATTAGTATTGCTGCTAGGAGCTGAGTTTGTCCAGGGTTGTGGGGTGACTGGCTGCGTGATTGACCCGGGTGGTAGCGGGGGAGTCCAACCTGATTGCGGATTGTTTTGAACGCCAGATTCTCGTGATGGGACTTCTTGCGGTGCCTGCCAACCTTGCCCTGGTACTTGCGGAGAGCTGTTTGAGGGTTGAGACGCTGAGTTCTGAATAGCGGTGAGTTCAAGTGGGTCACTACCTTCAGGCACAGGGTTGGCCTTGTGACCCATGCTAGCCAAGGCGAACATGAGGTCATTTAGGCGTAGGGGTTGGCGAAGTAGAGCCGTTTGAGGGAACATACGTTGCAGCTCAATTCCAGCAGCTGACATTGTAACAATTACTACCTTGTATCCTGCTCCGGCTACGCGCCGCACAAACTCGGAAAGTGGAAAAGCGGGATCATTAGATGGTATTGTATCTCCAAGAACGAAGATGACATCAGACGCGCGAAGTCCTCGCAATTCCGGACCGACCGCTAGTTGTTTCAGCGCGGTTATGTCAGAAGCCGCAAGAACTTTCGGGAATTGTCCTGTGCGTTCAAGCGCCGTAGCAAGAACGGGGATACCTCCGACCACCATGACTGGTAACGTCATCGCGACATCCTCTCTTCATCTAACGAACGCAAGATCTGCACTTCCGTTCCCTGTTACGGTGCAGGCTTCGGTTCATTCGTCCTCTTGCCGGATTAGCGCTCTCGGCATGCAGGGCTAGTCGAACCAGCGCATACCGCCATCAATGCGTTTACCGGTACTACTGGTGAGTTGAGTGCCTCTGTCCCACGTAAGGCAAGATAAACAGCGCCACCTATATCAGCAGCAAAGTATTTAGCCGCATCAGTTGATTTCACCTTGAGAACGTAAGTTCCTCCGATAGCGTTAGTTGGTACGATTTGAGCTAGACCTATTTCCTGCTGATCGGCCTGTGCTGATGCAGCATTTTCGAGGCTGTCTGGCGGGAGACTAACAGCCATGACTTCGATGTTCTCACCGAGAAGTCCTGCAACACCGCTAGAAGTAACAGCATATACATCAACGTAGTCGCCTGGTCGGATTGTACCTGCTACAGAACGAGATGCCTTTGCAGTTATCGATATCTGGCGTTCGTCGGGGAGTAGAGACCGGTCAGGTATACCGCTGCCTACACCAGTGAAAAACTCAGGCCGTAACTGCTGTCCAATGCTTAGAGAGTAAATTGTTCGTTGCCCTCCAAGTTCGATACGAATCCGCTCAATTACTGATTCTCCGTCAGGTCCGGAAAACGTTCCAGGTTCCACTGCTTCCTTAGCCATAGCTACTACTTCGATACGAGCCGAATCACCAAACTCTACTAGCATGCCTGCAGCTAAAGGAGCTTTTACTCTAGCAACGTAAGTAACGGGTCCGCGTTCGGTAACAAGGAAAACACCCAGCAGGCCGGCAATCATAGAGAAGATCATAAACAGGGTAAACTGAGTGCTTACGCGCTTACGTGTTGTACCAGCGCGCTCACGCCTACGCCGTCCTTTTGATTGCTCTGAAAAGGCGTCATTTTGGCTGTTGTCATCGAAACGTTCTTTCATACCCATGTTGATCTTCCTGTTCTCCATGTTATAACACGGCTTCTATCACAGTGTCGGAACATTCAAGCCTGGCTGTGACAACAGGTGCAATTTATGAACAGACTCAACAAGATGGGGTTCCGTTTTGCAACTAAGTGTTAGGAGTTACCACCAAGGTTTTGAACCTGGGCAAGTTGAGCAAGCCTGGCGTCCGTTACCTCAGTAAGCACAGGTGGCTCGGTTCGGAAATGAACGGGCGCGCTATCAGAGTAGTCGTCTTTAGCATCTAAACGAGCAATGCAATACCCAATGCCCATCTCACCTAGGTAGCGATATTCGCGCACTTGCTGGTTTATAATGTTGGACCAGTTCAGAAGAGCGAAAACCTTGTCACGATCTTCTTTGTGACGAAGCTTATGTATGAATACAGTAGAAACGTTGGCAGTAACCGCGTCTGGAAGTTTGGCTGGTTGTTGAGCAACTGCTACCAAGCGTAGACCAAGTGCGCGTACCCTACGGAACATACCTTCATAGATCTCAGTCCTCTTTGCAGCCGAATACTGATCTTCGCCTGATTCTGCTACACCAAAAAGTTCGTGACTCTCTTCCATGACGACGAAACAGCCTGGTCCTCGGCCGTTATGATCGAACACACCTTTTCCATGGTGAAGTCCATAACGATAGATAGCTAGTAGCACGGAACCCAAGATGAGACGACGAGCCTCAAAATCTAGACCGTCCGCTTCAATTACTGTAACGAGTCCGCGGTCAGGGTTGATGAGGTCAGTGACACCTAGGGTGGTACGGGTAAGGGGATCCGGGTCACAAGCAAGAAGATCGTTATACTGACCTCCTGGCGCAAAGTATTGCATCCGACGCCAGAGAGACTGAAGGCGATCACGCATAGCTGTACCCATTGCTCTTGCACCTTCTACTGTGGCGGCTTGCTCAACCTTGGCAGCCACGATTGTTGCCAGGTCGGCAAGTGACACACAGCGAGAAAGTGAAGAATGCGTGAATGCATTAGCAACAGGTTGTCCGTCATGCCCCACACTGATCGCTTCTGCGGGAAGTCGGGAAGGGTCAATGGCTGGAAGTTCCACCGCCGGGCGAAGAACTTGCCCAGTCATCTCGTCAATGATTGCAGGACGGAGCACGTAAGGCTTCAGACGATTCGCCATATACAGATCAGTTAGGAACTCAGCGATGAGGGAACGGCCGAACTCGCCTAGGTTGAAGCTCGCTGTGAAGTTGTCAGCTTGTGTATTCAACCACTCCGCTGTAGTCATGCCTTCTGCGGGCACGGCGAGGGGATTGAAACGGAAACGTCCGAGCTCGGGCTTCAATAAGCTATAAAAACGGAAGCGATCAGAAGCGACAAGCTCTGGTATTGAAGCCAAGTCGCGCATGTTACGCATCCAGTCTAAGGCAAGAATAGATGCTCTAACGTTGTGCTGCACAGGTAGAGGGTTTTGCGGTGTTGGTAGATCCATATGAGTACGCTCAATTTTGACCGCTTCAGTCAATAGCCGCATTAGGGTCGTAGTCTTACCAGATCCTGTTGTTCCAGCGATGAGCGTGTGGGTAATCTCATCTAGATCGAGACCAAAACCGATGTCTGATACAACACCACGTTCACCGTTTACGACATGACCAAGAGGGATCTCACGTGCAGTACGATCTGAAGGTATACGCATTACTGGCATTGAATCGACCGTGGCTAGAAGCCCTGGTCCTTCCGCAGTAGGAGGGTGCACGAACGCGGCAGCCTCTGAAGGAGTAATATATGTAGAGTATTTGAAAGGTTCGATGAGTTCAACCTGAGGTTCACGACGACGGTAGGATGTAAATGCCGCTGCGTGAGTGTGGAGCCGAGCTGCTTCATTCTCTTCGAAGTCAGTTATGGTATGGAAAGGCTGAGGCAGTTGCGCGTTAGCTTGTCCAGAACCCCAAAATGCGCTTTTCAGGAGACCGGCTCCACCTACTAACGTGTGACGGTCAGGGGTAACTAGGAACATCTGGTACATGAAAGCACCAGACTTGATACCTTCATTATAACGGTTCATTTGAGCTTCGAGCATACGGGCGATTGTGTCCTTGGCAGAATCGAACGTTTGACGGCTAATGCTTACACCCAGGTTCGGTGCAACCGAGAGAGAACCGCTAGTAGCAGTGTTTCGACTCATGGCTACTGCGTAGGCATCATTGAGTCCTTGATTAGTTGCCACAGAACGATTTGCTCCACTTGTCTGCTGCACAGACTGAGCTTCCGAGTTGCCAGCGTTACTGCCCATTGCTGCTGACTGACTCGACCCCATGGACTGAGTAAGAGATTGACCATTAGCGAGAGATTGTCCTTGCGTCATGCTGTTGCCTGCTGACATAGAGTGTGAAGAAGCAACTGATTGGCTGGTACCGATCGACTGAGCGGTCCCTACAGATTGGGTGCTGGTCATGGACTGATTCTGTGAACCACCGAATGTTTCGCTCATGTTGACTCCCTGGGATACGCCAGAGCTACGCGAAGCTGAGATTCCAGTAGAGTTTGAAGCAGAAGATGAACTTGTTGAACCGACTGTATTTGCATTTGATTGACCTGATGCAACACCTTCAGTAGAACCTGTTGAAGTCGACCCACCAAGCCCTATTAGTGGAACACCACCGTTTATGCCACTTCCTGATGTTGTTCCAGAATTAGTCTGCATAGAATCACCTTGTGTATTTGAGAAGGATGATCCAGACGACGAACCAACTGTGCTAGAATTAGAATAACCTTGTGTATCGTTTACGCTTACACCCATAGACGTTCCAACTGAATTGTTCCAGTTCTGACCGATGCTGTTACCTGCGGCAACAGATGAGCTCTGGTTGACTGAATTCGACTGGTTCACGCCTTGAGTTGTAGATAGTCCGTGTGTCTCAGAAGTGTTCGCTCCCATTGAAAAAGAATCTGTACTGGTTAGAGATTGACCGGCCGCAAGGCTATTAGATATACCGTCAGTCATTGTCTGACTGACTCCCTGTGAAGCGGTATGAGTAAGTCCGTGAGCGACTGCTGTAGACGTTCCATCAGTGCTGCTTGTACCCCAGCTAGACCCAGCAGTATGAGTAGTACCTGCTGTTTCTCCTTGGGATGTACCAAGTACGAGTGGGAAAGCTACTCCTGCCATGATTGAGCGAGAACCATGAACCTCAGAGCGTACTTCTGAGACTTTCTGACTAAGGTTACGCCAGGCGAAAGTTACTTGAGCTGGTGATAACGGGACTGTAACAAGAGTTAGAATAAAACTGCGATCAACCATGCCACGAATGAAACTCTCTAGTTGATTGTTTGTGCTTTCAATGTCAGTTCTATTGCCGTCTAGGAGTCCTGCGTTACCTAGGGTAGAACCAGCTGGCATTGGTATACCTCTACCCATGGCAATATGCCGCCATTCAGCCTGGTAGCGGGCTAACATCTCGCCTTCTTCTGCTGAGATTGACTTGTACATAAGTTGCTGATATGTACCATTCAGCTGAAATTCAAGAACGGCAAAAGCCTCGTCTGCTTGGGCCATTGCTGCTTCTGGGGAAGGTCCAACACCTTGTACCCCGTAAGCGAATACAAGAGGTAGCGTAGGGCTCTTTGCTACCATGTTGACAAACAAAACACCTTGCTCACGCAATGCAGCTAACACATCACGCATTTGTTCGAATACCATGTTTGGACCAGATGAAGCAGACGCTTGCCGTAGATAACGTGGAACGCGAGTAAGACGAATCATCCGTACTGCTTTGTAGAAAACAGGACTGTATAACTGTTCCCCGGGGTTACGCTGGCTCAATTCCAACATAAAGTATTTTACTGATCCTGCCTCAATATCATCATAGCTTCGCCAAGCACGGTGGATGACTAGATCGTCGTAGTCGACCTCATTACCAAGAGCCTCGCCAGAGAGACGAGGGACAACAAGGTTGCGGAGATCCGGACGTCGAAGTACTCGATCGTTTGAGCCGGGAACGTTCAGCTGCTTGTGAGGGGGAGAGAAGATCGGTGACATGTATCCCGACGGTCGGCGCATATGGTCTCGGCGCAACGGTTACAGCAACATTATCGGTTTTGAGTATAGGAAGAAAGTATGAAAACAGATAAGATGCTGTTGAAGCAAAATGTTAGCGTTGCAGGCCGTCTTGGCGTGACCAGAGCGCAACAGCTTCTTCGTCATCAAGTGTTGAACGATAGATAGATCTCATCCCAGCTATCTCTTTCACGAAGATGAAGGCAGGTAGAACAACAGTTACAAGGAACAATACTGGCAAGGCAGTTGACACAGTTGTAGAGAAAGTGTCCGCTCCCCACCATGAGGCTGTTGCGTAAATAAAAAGAGCCAGTAATGTGCCTGGGAAAATGATAATACCAAAGATGTAGTGTCGCACTCTAGCGATAATCTCATTGCGCAGATTCACATAAAATAAAGTTGCAGCTGCTCCTACGACGCTTACAGACGTGCAGGAGATCAGCATGAAAATGCCACCTCCTTCGGCGTATTTTACTCCCTGAGTTGCTGCTTGTGTAAGTCCGCTCCCAAAAATGATAGTGAGAATATAGGAAATGTACCTAGCTACCAGAGAGGCGCGTGTCGAACGACCTCTAAGGCCTTCAAACTGGGTTAGTCGACTAGCTACTCGGGTTGCTCTATCTGTAATACGCTGAGTTCCAGGTAATTCAGTAGGATACTGTTGCTGGGTTAGGAACTGTTGTGATGTAGGTGCGCCATCAGAAAAGAAGTCATTGTGGACTTCCACTCTCCGCTGATCGCGTGAGTTATGGTCGCGGCTCATCAGTGTTGTCCAATTTCTGGTTTCGAGCCGAGGCGATCAAGCTCATCACGCTCAATTAGAGCGAGCCATGACATGGAAAGAGCCATTGCCACCACCACAAGTACAAGGGGGTTGGTAATAGATATGAGTAGGTCAAACAGACCATTAGCCATTGTTATTAGTCCGGCTCCAAGTGTATCCATATTTCTCACAGTGTCAGCGTTTTAGCCAGAAGCAATGCATACAGCCGACGTTTCATAGGATCAGATCAGCCGCCGAAAACAAGGTGTGCTGTACTCCCTCTATCGTCAGCAAACTCCCAGCTGCGAGCTGCAATAACTGGAATATTCCTTGTCCACTGCTCGCTGAGCGCTAGACTGGCAACAGTCTCAGTAAGATTTGTCAGAGCGACAGCCTCTCCCGCACTAGTAAGTACTGCTATCAAAGTCAACCGTTCCTTCAGTAACTGTTCGATACTTTCCCGAAGAGCTATTCTAACTGGCTCTTCATTCACATTCGTATCAAAAATTATTACTACGCCTACAAGACCTCGCGGACTGCTTAGACGTAACACGGCAACGTTTTCGTCGAACCTAGCAGCGACAATTTCTTCACCTACCCGATGCAGAACGACTCCAAGTTCGTAAAGACGAGATCCACGGTAAAGACTCACGCAGTCAGACCACCAAGGTAAGCGCGTACCTTTAGCAAGCTCGCGTACTTCACTCACTGGAATAATCAGGCTGCCCCGTAGCCTGTGCCTACCTTTGGCAGCGAGAAACCGAACAGGGCTGGTCGCTGGATCTGCACGAAGCTCTGCTTCCCAAGACGAGACAACATCGTTACTGCCTGCAACAGATAGAAGGTCGCTTGTGAATACTGGGCGAGGAATAAGGCATGAAGCTATGAGTTTTTGTCTTGTTTCTAGAGACAATTCACTTGTATCAGGGTATTCGATAGGAATGTCGAGAAGATGTGGATCCGGTCTTTCAGCTCTAGCGCGAGGCGTTTTTGTTCCTCTCCTGTTGGTTTTCGCGGGTCGTGCAATAGGAAACAACTCAGGTCGTAGAGGTTGTGAAACCCCTTGAGTATGTTGGGTTACGGCACCCTTTATCACATTGTCAGTTCCGGCAGATAGATTTGATCTGTCTTGCGGAGTAGTATTATCGTTATCTGTTGCGACGTTGCCATTTAGGGATTCGCGTTTGTGGGCCGTGGAGAGTTCTATATCTTTCTCAATGTCGAAGTCTGGGAGAAGTCCTGGAGGAGCATCAAAAGGGTTGACCCAGGTTGCCTCCCCATTTTCGACAGGAGCGGGCACTCTTTCTGTGTTATCTTTTCTCTTAGGGCCATCAGCTGTAGATAGATCCTGAACAGGTTGGTTAGTACTTGTTGATGCATCAGACTGGTTCCCAGAATATTCTATGTTATATCGGGAGGGCTTAGGAATTGGCTGCGTTGTTGGATTGAGTTTTGTGCCAGATAGAATCTTTTTCGATAAATCAGCTTCCGAGATTTCTGCGACCACATCGTATGCTTTTTCATCCATGAAAGTTTTGTCTCTTTCAGGTGGTTGCAATGGTGTAGGGAGCCAGCGACCTGAATCGTCGAGTCCGGGTTCACCGAGCTCACTGCTCCAGACTCGAGGGTTAGGTGTTCCGAATATGTCACCTAGAGTTTGCCCAGCACTGTTTCTGTCCGCAGTAGTGTGATCGCCATTTGTTGGGACATTAGCGTTGCTGGGTTCACTGTCACCGAAGAGATCACCAAGAGATGTTGGGTTTACTGCTTGCGAAGCGGTCTTTCTGGTTGCAAGGACGCTTTTACTCTCTCCGAATAGGTCACCTAAAAGTGGCGCTTTAGTTGTCATCTCTTCAGATTTAGTCGATACATCTGAAGTCTCTTGATCTTTTTTTATCAAAACAATAGCAGAGTTATTACCATCAGGAAACGTCCTGGGTTGTTCGCCTGTCGCGTTTGTGAGTTCAGGCTGTATGTGTTTTCTCCAGACCCGAATTGTTTCGACCCAGGTTTGAGGGTCGTCATTGGAAATTGGTATACCTGCAGCTAACAACTCTGTCTTCAACATTGAAAGCTTCCTAAGTAGCATAATGTACTGTTCTGAGCTACCATCGGGGTTGTTACCGACGAAACCTGTAAGATAGGCTAGCAGCACTTCGTCGTCAGATTCGGAAAGACGAGTACCGATATTCGCCTCTGCCTGAGTGAATGCTTGAGGGAAATGACGCTTGAGTAGCATTACGATTGCAGCTCGTAACCGCCCTACACGTCGAAGAGCTTCTGTCTGTCGCCTCGCCATATCAGCGAGCGAAGCTTGCGTACCTTCGTACAGACCTCGATAAGTACAGTCCTGGCCGCAACCTTGATGTTGTGACTGATGATGTGTTTGTCGCGCCATCAGCCCTCCTGTTTGGAAAGCTCGATACCAAGAGGACGGACAGCGTTAGCCAGTTCAGTCGCGGCAAGTAGATATGTTTGCTCGGCAGTAACACGTGACCTGTCTATTTCTTCGGCTAGACGCGCATCGGGTTGTTGCAGATATGCTGCATATCCCAAGAGTGCTTGACGTTGTTGATCAGCAGCTGAATTCATTCGTTCATATACAACAAGAAAACCGGGTACAGGGAGATCTGATGGGGCAGTAGCAGGATTCCAGCGTATGGAAAGTTCTTCGGCTTGTCCAGCAGCAGCTCCGTACAGGGCAAGAAGCCCACGTGCTTGTTCAGGAGGGTAGGAAAGAAGACTTTGATTCTCTTGAAGAATGTATAGGTCATCACGTATCTCAGCGGCGAGCTTGTAGGCATACGCAGTAGCGGAGTTACGCCAATATGGTTTTCCGTCAATAACCACTTGACCTTGAACACCTAAACCGAACACCCCGATTAGCAGAATTCCGATGGCTGGGATCCATACTTGGTCAATCGAGGATACACGACGAAGTAGACGTACAGATTCAGCTATAGCTACCACGAAAACACTAGATGCAAGAAGAAGCGGCACAGCGTCCCAATCATTTCCGAGAACTGGTCCACCATAAAGGATACCGATTATGATAGACGCTGTTGACAAAAGAACAGCAAAAAAAGCTCTAGCAGTTTCCTTTTTTATTCTGGATTCGTTGGGTTGAGACTCCCGTGAATTTGGGTCATTAGGGGGAGAGTAGTCCATCTTACCGTCAGTTGAGAGCAGGCGATCAAGCTCGGCTCGTCGCGCAGAAGCTTGAAGTCGTTGCCGATTTGCGTCTCTTCGTGGTTTGTTGAATACGAACACAAGGCTCCCTACTTCCGCTCTAGGATCTGAATATCAAGTTCAGTGTCGGCCCAATAAAGCGACTAAATTGATCAACACATAAAATTACAGTTACAGTGCATGACGGTAAGCAAATACATCAGCTACGACCAAAATAATCTTCATATGGAGAGTGCTTTACGTCGTGAAGAATGGGCTGGTGCTCGCCTGTTGGTTCATAAGGCAGCACGATTCTGAACCAAGCACGAGGGTCGAGAGGATCCGATGCAGCAAGAACACGGTCGACAGAGCTTACCGCTAAGATAACTTTGTTTACAGGTAGGGCTTCTGGGTGATCTATGGCATGATCAGCAAAAGCTTCAATGAGCTCGACATAAGAACGAACCCTGGATTCCGTATCTACGACGAAGTGGAGAACTGCCCCTTCAAAAGGCAATGCTCGAAGATGTACCCAACCTAGGAACCGCTCGATATGACTCCATGCGTCACGACGTGACTGAAAGCGTTCATATTCTACAACCGACCAAAGGACCCCATGATCATCGCGTTCACGGAGTTCTGCATCAGGCTGATAGAATACAACGTCCGATCCAAGAGCGGTAAACCGCCATGGTGTTGTGCTCATGTCGGTTTCGAGAACTATACGTGGCTCGACAGAGAATACATTCTCATGTACGCTGCGGGGAGAGCGGAGTATGGCTGCTAGAATGCGTTGACATTCAACATCATGATCATAGTCAGTAGCACCTGAAATACCAACACGTGCTGGGTCGATAGTTCCGAGAAAGCGGCTTCGACCCAATCTGAACTCCGTCTTCAATGCTCCTGCGTGCTCACCTGAGAACTCGTCAAACACGTCACTGAGTTGCCGGGCTAAAAGGCGTGTTGGGCGCCAGTGTGCTGGGACAACTTCACGGATGTCTGGGACTTTGTTCGGGAGTTCTTTTAGATAGCCATCCGCTAGAAGTTTGCGAACCCACCAGCGTGCTGAGCGGTCAGCTAAACCACTCAAAGTCACGGCATGAGGGACACTTAGACCGTAGCGTGAATGCGACCCTTCTAGGTCAAAAGCAGACAAAAGTGACGAAAGTTTACCTGAAGACGCTAGGGTCAATCTAGGGTATTGATCATGGAGAAACCTTACGTCAGATTTGACTTCCAAACAGAATTTGTGCCCCTTAGAGGTTGTTCTATATCTTGGAAGCGGAGATGATATGCGATCTGAAATATTTCCAGTCCTTGTGTCTACAACTATTGCGGGTTGGTACTCAACGAATTCCATTTGCACGAGACGATTCAGGGCCTTGATAGTGCCTGGGTGCCGGGAGTCCCAAGCGTCAACCAAAGGTGAGTATGCTCGCGGCACTCTAAAAAGAAGCCTCAATGCCTCCAAGGACCATGGATCAGAAGCGTCGAAACCGAAGGTCTCTGTTCTGTGTGAGAACTTTCTACGCGTCATATAATCGATGGTACGGAGATACAGCAACTTCGCAACAGCATTGCTAGGTTATACGAGAACCGTACTAAAATCAACTAGCGAAGGTTACCTACGATGTAACGAGCTAGGCGTGTTAGTCTATCCTCACCACCGCCACCCCAACAAAGGTCAGCGGCTGCGATCTCCAGAGCTCGTAAACCTCGTTCACGACCAAGCTGCTGAATAGCCCAGCTCTTCCAGTCTAGATATGCTTCTTTGAGGCCTGGCATTCTGGTTGTTGATGCCCATTCACCGGGAAGCATGGGTAGTGGGTCTTCGCCGAAGCCTGCAGCTCGACTAATGGAAGCGGAAATGGCGCCGAGTGAAGCTGGCCCGAAGTTCGCGGCCTGTGAAACGCTGTCCGCGCCGAGTGCGAAAGCCCACGCGTCAGCTGCTATGACTGCTGCGACAAGATCTTCGTCGTCAGTATCTACAACGGGGAAACCTACTCGCCCTGCCCAGGCGCGAAGTACAGCTGCTGCTTGTGCAGGTGATGAAGTCCCTGCACCGAGTCGGGTTGCTGAAATTCCTTCGACTGGTGCCCAAGGAGAGTATGGGGCTTGTGGGAGCGCGGGTTCTGTTGCCCAATCCGACTCCGCACGTTTCCCGAGGAAAGAAGCGCCAAGCACTCCAGCGATCAAAACTATGAGCAGAAGAAGAGACAAAACAAAGGAGACGAATATCAGTGGGCCAGCGAGGATTGTCGCGAAAAGTAGAATAGCTCTGGTTTGCCATTGTCGTGCTGCTTGGTAGCTGTAGCCAGCGGATGAACCGATAAATGCTCCGATGGCGGCAACTGCTGGAATCCCGAGTGAGGGGATGTCATATAGACGGTTCAGTGTTCCCGCGCCCAGAGCAGCGGAAAATAGCGTCACCAAGGTCATGTAAATGCACCACAACCATGTAGGGATTGCATGACTAAGATGTGCGCGTGCTTGGGCTGGGAGCTTTTCTAACCCACGTGGTTCACGCTTCGCAGGAACGATGATATTCTTTGCTTGCTCAATCCATGCTGCCATTTCGTCCGTTCCCCATCCTGCTGCCGGCATGGCTGGTAGAATAGGGAAGTGGTTATCTTCACGCCAGCCTGCGCCTGTGGAGAGATGGTTGTCGTAGGCGTGTCGAAATGACTCGTCAGCGAGCGCCTCGAGCGCTATTGCTTTACGGACTCTATATGCATCTGTGTGATCACCAGTGAGTCTTGCCATCTCTTCAAGGACGGACTCCATTGAGACATCGTGGTGAAGACCTGCAACGTCGTAGAGAGTAGTCTGGGTGTGTTCTGGCTCGGTCCAGTCTTCTCTGCTCATACAAGGACTCTCCAAGGTGGGTGCGGATAATCAACCTCGTACCGGGGGCCGCAAAATGTTCCGAAACTGAAGACATGGCCAAACAGGTTCAACTCCCTCGCATTACGGCTCGTTCGCGTTCACACAAATCGCCACAGTCAGTAGTAAATGCTAGATTCTATTCCCTTCTCGGGGTTTTGTTGTTCGCAGCTTCAGCTGGGCTGCTTTCAATGTTTGCTTGGTTCACGAACACGGCGCCTGTACCAAACCTTCTTGATGCTCAACCAAAAGGTAAAGCCGTAGCTGAACTAACTGCAGGTGCGGTCCTTGCCGGAAGGCCTCTTCCTGTACCTTTGTCTTCAACTGTTTCAACCTCTGATGAGGGTGTTGTTATTGGCAACGGTACATCCCTTAGAGCTCAGGATCTAGTATGGGCTGGTTTTTCACCAGATGTGACTGCAGGTATTCCTCTGGAAAGGCATAACTTCGAATTTACCGTACCTAAAGATCCAGAAAACTCTCGTTCCGGTGTGTGGCGTTACCGTCTGGTCATTGTTGTTCTTGTACCTGAAGGAGACGCACCGATGTTAGGAGCTCTACCTTATATCGAGTCAGCATCTGATGTTAGTACTCGGTTGCCTTTCGATTATGGCGCAGCAACCGGGGTTTCTCAAGTTCCTGATACTTTACGTTCTCGCTTGGAAGACTGGGCTTCTTTCTGGGCTAGTGATGACCGCGTACGTCTCCAATCCACAACTGGGGATAGCCGTACAACGGTAGAGTATGAGGGTCTGGGTGGCTTTTCAAGTACTGGCGTATCTGTACTAGCTGCCCTCCCGCAGGAGAGCGGTAATTGGCTGTTGAGAGTTCGTGTCGCGTTGACCGGCCCCAACGGTTTCGGAACGGAAGTAGATATGGACGTGACTGTTTCAGGCATCGACCAGGCTTCACCGCAAGTGGTGGCCTGGGGGCCTGCAGGTAGTGGCGTTCTTGTCTCTGGCCACAACAGTAGGAACAAGGCCTAACCAGGCCTAGGACAACAGAGAGAGGTAACTCAAAATGTGGAATGAATTCGTATTACTAGCAGGAGAGGTGACGTCAACAACCGTCACTAGCCAGCCAATCTTCGGACCCGTGAAAGCGGTTTTCCGTGTT
>Ga0209550_10002897_pt1 | contig 16461 bp, 15 predicted proteins | sample LauGreSuBDMM15SN_2_FD_187567 | JGI IMG/M metagenome (GOLD analysis project Ga0209550, IMG submission 187567) | Freshwater lake microbial communities from Lake Michigan, USA - Su13.BD.MM15.SN (SPAdes) (version 5) | ecosystem: Environmental > Aquatic > Freshwater > Lake | place: Lake Michigan...
TTTATTTGTTTTTTGGTAAAATAATGATAAAAGTATAAAAATAAAATTCAAAGAGTATATTTATTTTATAGATAAAATATATGGAACAACTTGGGAACATATTATTACTTGGATTCTTTTTTCTAATTTGTTATATTATTGAAAAAACAACGGATGTAAAACCCACGACGAATTTTAAGGATAAATTTGAATACATACCAATCATTACAGCAAATATTTATGCAGATTTATTTATTATTTTCGCTACATTTTCACGGATATATTACAAATTTTTAACTTTAGAAGGTTGGTATAAAAAATACAGACTAATGGCAATGGTTGCCGATATATTGATTGGCGTTTTATACATTTTATTAGGTAGATACTTGGTTTACACATTACATCTAAATGTTGGGTTGACTGCGTTTGCTTTTTTGTGTGTGGTGATTCAACTCATATTTGATTTGTTGTTTTATTTACTATTTACTATATTGCCGTTGGGAACAAATCATATGTTGGATTTTTTTAAAGGTTACGCTAAAGAAGTTGGGGTAAATGCTCTATTTGGAGACAGCGTTTTGGTAATATTAGCAGTGATAATAAGTGCGATGTTAAATGCAAGAAGTTTTGATACTAATATAGTATTTTTAATTTTAAGTATCTATTTAACTCCCTATTTTATTTATACGAAAGATTGAAATATGTCATATTGTAAAAATAAGTGATATACTTGATTCTTTTAGCTTATGTTATAGGATAAATGTATTTCGTCCAACTAGATGGTCACTAAAATGACGCTACTATTTTCTCTCGTTATTCACTTCTTTATTCTGATTTTTTGAGAGAATAAACCAGTCAACAGTTTGTTTTATACCTTCTTCAATAGGTGTAAACTCAAAGACACCTCCCAAAAATTCCAATAATTTTGTATTGGATACCGTTTTTTTGAATTGACCATCGGCAAAACTGGTGTCAAATACCATACGGTCTTCATAACCAAATGACTTTGCAATAAATCGCGCAACGTGTCCAATACTAATTTCATCATTTTCAGAAACGGACAAGATAACATTCCCGTCTTCAAACTTTTTCAAAACAAACATTATAAGTAACGCGAGGTCGTGTGAATAAATAAATTGTCTTAAAGGTTTTCCCGAGCCTCTTACTACAAAGTCAACGTTTTTTTCTTTCGCTAAATAACACTTGTGAATTAACGCCGGCAACACGTGTCCATCTTCTAGGTCAAAATTATCGTGAGGTCCATAAATATTAGTTGGGATAATACAATAAAATTTATCTCCGTAGTTCTCTCTATAGGTGCGACAGTGAACCTCTAACATTCTTTTCGCATACGCATACGCATCATTTGAAAAATGTGGCGGTCCGTTGTGTAAAACGGATTCGTCAATGGGGTATTCTACTTTGTCTGGGAAAATACAAGTAGATAAACACGCAATAAGTTTTTCAACCTTGAAATCGTGGGCACATTTAATTACATTAAAGTTAATCATTAAATTTTTTTCCAACATATCTACTTTGTGGTTCATATTTTTGTACAGTCCGCCTACATTTGCGGCTAAATGAATAAGATAATTTGGTTTAATATTGGCAAACATTTGTTGGGTATCTTGAATATCGCATAAGTTATAGTCTTTTGAGGATACATATACAAATTCATATTCATTGGAAAAAAATTGTTCAACACTTTTAATTCCGTTTCCAACTAAACCAGACCCCCCAGTCACTAGTATTTTTTTCATAACTATTTATATACTTGTTTATGAAAAAAATAATTTATTTACGAATTATTTACAATCTTGTTCGACCATTTCAGATACCAAGTCGTCAAAACTATATTCGGGTACCCAACCTAATTCGGTTCTTGCCCGAGTAGAATCGCCTAATAGTTCTTCTACTTCGGCTGGTCTGAAATATTTTTCAGAAATGAAAATCAATTCTCTCCCCGAAATAGTGTCATAGCCAATTTCAGAAATACCTTCCCCTTTCCACGAAATATGAAAACCTCGCAAAGCAAATGACTTTTCAACAAATTCCTTAACACTATGGAATTCATTGGTAGATAAAACGTAATCATCTGGTTTATCTTGTTGTAAAAGAAGCCACATTCCTCTCACATAGTCTTTGGCGTGACCCCAATCTCTTTTTGAATATATATTTCCTAGAACTAATTTTGTTTCTTCCCCTTTCAAAATTTTATTTAATCCAATTGTAATTTTACGTGTGACAAAATTATGACCTCTACGAGGGGATTCGTGGTTGAATAGGATTCCAGAGCACGCATACATATCATACGCTTCTCTATAATTCTTAGTAATCCAATGTGCGTACATCTTGGCAACCCCATAAGGGGACCTAGGGTAAAAAGGAGTTGTTTCTTTCTGAGGAACTTCTACTACTTTACCATACAATTCAGAAGTAGACGCTTGGTAATAGCGTATTTTTTCTGAAGGGATTCCACAGTTACGAAGAGTTTCTAATAACCGCAAGGTTCCAAGTCCATCCACATTTCCAGTATATTCGGGCATATCAAAAGATATTTTAACGTGACTCATTGCGGCCAAGTTATAAACTTCTAATACTTGAATATCATCTTTATAGGTATTGTATATTTCACTAAAAATGTTCATTAAGTTAATACCATCGGATAAGTCGCCATAGCGAAGATTTACTTTTTTTAAAATATGGTCAATTCTATCTGTGTTAATAGAAGAAGAACGACGTATCATTCCCCAAACGTTGTAGTTTTTTTCAAGCAACAGTTCGGCCAAATAAGAACCATCTTGTCCGGTTATTCCCGTAACAAATGCTATTTTATTATAGTTTGTTGTCATTGATAATTATAATAAAACAAAAGGTTTTTAAACTATTTTTATATAAAATATTAAATATCTAGACTCAGAGTATTCTTATCTGACTTTGGACGTCTCTTACTTTTCTTTGGCATATTTCCCCCAGACTGTAACTCTTTCAAATCACTAATGGATATGGTACTGCTATCATTTTGCGACGACTGAGTTTGTTGCATGCTGGGTGCTGGCGCCGAAGTTTCTTGAATATTAATAGTCTTTGTTTTCAATCCGGACAAGATATCCCCAATGTCACTTGGTCCTTTCATCTCTGGTCGTGAAGTTCTTGGAGTGCGTTCCATTTCATTTGCACCACTAAATGTCTCGCGAATATTAATTCCATCATTGAAACTGCTTCTTCCCATACTTAGATCTGGACGATTTACATAAGACGTGTTATTTCCGCCGCGCGAAACCGACGGTGGAACCATATTTGGTCCTTGAGTTGCCATTGGCGGTGGTGGTCCACCCATATCACCGGTATTCATCATTCCATTTACAAAACCAGAAAATCCGGGATTACTTTGTCCCATACTATTTACCGCAGCAGTTTGGAACTGACGCATTAGGTCCGGATTTTGACGCAAGATGTCATCCATACCCGGCATTGCCGACTTGAACATAGTATTTGTCATATGAATCATCATTGCACTTCCTCCCAATTGAAACAATAATTTCAGTTCTGGGGCCATAGATGCTTTGGATTTGTATTTTTCAAATAATTCACCAAAAATTTCATCATAGTCAGTTAAGTTTTCATTGATTTGTTCACTCCAACCGTCCAGTTTAATATCAAATGGGTCAAAACGACCATTCAAAAATTCTATTCCGTTTATACAAGCCATTAACATATTACCTTGAAACTTGACCGAATTTTGCTTGGTCTTCTCCTCCATAATCATTTCGTATTCACCTTGCATTTCAGCTAGAGGTGATTCCATATTATATTTTTTTGTTAAATTTACACCTTTTGCCTCAAGTGCCTCTAACTTTCTTAAAAATTTGAATTTTTCTCTTAATAATTCTTCCTTAGTCATTTGCGGTTCGTTTGATTGGGGTTTGTCTGGGTTAATTGGAATGTTATTGAACTTGGCATAACCGTCCCAAGTTGTTCCATCAGAAGCTTGGTCGGCTGTAGACTTACCAACACTGGGGTGGTCTCCCGATGAACCAAAATTGGAAGTTTCCTCAAATCTTACACCAGTTGGTTTTTCACCGAATGAGGACGGTGTATCAAAGTTAACTGATTTACCAAAAAAATTTGATTTACTATCATAAGTAGTTCTAGAAGGTGCTCCTTCTTCCAAAACTAAGTCATTTAATTCGTTTTCTAAATTGTCTAAATCATCAATGTGAATGTCACTTGTTGGTTTTGAACCACCTTCTCTAACCTTATCATTCATCAATAATTCAATACCTCCTCCGAAATTCGTAGACTTCATTGGACCATCATTCAATTTTATACTGGAAATATCAATAATGTCGTTGTCCATATTAATCTTATGGATTAATAAGAACATATAATTTTAAGTCTTACGAATAATAAATATATTATTTTGACTTTGTAGATATAACTACAATTTGTTTTTAATATACCAAACACCTTGCAAAAATGAATCAGCTAAATCATCTTTTTTGGAGTGTTTTGAAAAAAAGTCTTCCCAAGTTTTATAGTTATGTTCATTGGTGATTATTTCTAAACACTTTTTAATTCCGACTTTTTTTCTATCACTATATTTCATTTTCTCTTCATTCTCTTCCTTTTTAGAGTCAGTAGAATAATCTTTCAATTTATTTATTGAAGACACAAACTCAATAGAAATATTATTGTTTTTCATTATAAAATACTGAGCAATCATACCTTGAATTGTTTTCATTCTATTGGCAATTGGACTAATTTGATTTTCTATAATCACTTTATCAATAGTTGATAAATGTTCACCAAGAATTGCATCAAATTTTGATTGGAGGTTTCTTCCAATTGTTACTAAATCTATCTTTGATGCATTCGTGTTTTCAACTGGTTCAAAACAAGTATTGTAAATATAGTCATTTATCAATGATACTAGTTCATTTTTTTTGATTGGTTTGTCGTATTTAATTTTATACTTGTCCGCCATTTCGTATAGACTCTGAATTTTTTGTTTATTTACAAATCCACTTTTTAATTCTGACGTTGGAATTTGATACTCTTGTTTTTTTGAATGTTTCAAACAGTAACATTTTCCATTTTTAGTAAACTTCGCTGGTTTATTACACGGTTGATTTTTTTCTATTTCTAAACATTTCATATCATTTTGCTGGGCTAAATTAATAGAATCCCATTTATCAATATGAAAATAATTTTCTTCATATTCAACCGATTTGGAAAATAAACAAAAAGCTAAATTTTTTATTCCAACGTCTATACTTAGTATTTTCATTTATACTATTTGAATATTATCTCCTAAAAGTATTATAATATTGTTTTTATAATACTTTTCAAATTATACTACTTACTGGGTTGTTGTCTGCATTTTTTCAATCTCACTCAAGTCAATGGAAGGAGAAATTATTCGTCCTTGTAATTGCTCTCTTGTTAAATAAGGATTTTTCAAGTTGCTAGAGCAATATCCAAAACCCGGATTACTGGTGTCATAACTTGACTTGTATAAATGTGGTACATTGGATGAAGGAGTATTTCCAGTCTGTATATGTGATGGAAGACCCATATCATTGCACGCTTCCATCGTATTGTACTTCATAATTTCTCTTCCGTTGTTGGTAAGAAATTGTCTGTACTGCCAACTCGTACGAATATTTTCTTGTTGTTGAATTCTTTTATTCACAACCGCTTCTGGTTGCCAACTTGCGTAGTTTCTTCCATCAGCCATTATTGGTGGATAATTAAAATGAATATTATTTGAACCAGAATAACAAGTTCCCCAGGACATATTTTTATATATAATAACAAAATATTATTTGTATTCTTTATTTATTATTATATTATTGTGTAATTACTCTACACCTAATAATTTAAGTAAATCTTGTTTCTTTAGTCTTGATGAATCTGATGATAAATTTTTATCAGAAACAATTTGCCTTAATTTATTCAATGACAGTTTTTTATAGTCAATATTTTCATCGGTTGGGAATGTCATATGAATTGACTTTAATAAACTCGCATCTATGTCTAAAAGTGATTCTGGTTCAAATTCTAGCGCTTCATCCACAGTTTTATTCAACTTGACAACTTCCACTTTAGACTCAGCTTCACTAGTAACACTACTTTTATCGTCGTCTAAATCATCTTCGTCGTCCGAAGAGTCGTCCATATCTTCATTATCTTCACTAGGGATTTCTTCAACCTCACCACTTTCTTCTACAGAATGTAACAAAGAATCGCTAATATTTATAACTCTAACATTTTCTTGTTCATCGTCATCTTCGTCGTCATCTTCATCTTCATCGTCAGAGTCTTCATCGTCGTCGTCTTCATCTTCTTCAGAGTCATCATCCGAAACATCAATTAAATCTACACTCTTTGCTGGTTGAGTGTTTAACAACGGTATTTGTGTAGGTCCTTGTGAACCAGTAGGTAAAGTATTTACTGCACCGCCAGACTGAACACGACTTCTTATGTAATTTAACTCTTCTGCCATAGTAGAAATCAAGTCAACCATACTAGCTATTTTATGATTTTGTTCAGTTATTTTCTGATAAAAAAATACTCCGACGAAACCAATTAAAATTAGACTAATTCCTAAAGACAATAAGAATGGAATGCTTAGTATTGGAGTTAAAGGTGTCATTATTAAAAAATATGTATATATTTATATTTTTTAATAAACGAATTATATTTTGATTAGAATATCGGTTTTATTTATTGAAATTTTCTTTAATGTAGTGTTTTGTAATTTCTGTTGCAAGCCCTCCTTTATAACTTTCCCAGTTATTACTGAAAATTTTTGAATTAAAAAAGGAATCTAATATATTTTTCAATGTTATTTCGGACTGCTCAATTCTATCATTTTTCTCTGAAAATTTATTTCCATATACGTAAAATGAATATATGATGTTACTTACTCTTGACAAAATTATAAAAGTGTATTGAGTTTCTAAATTTTTATTACGGTCTTCTTCTTTATAGTCACTTTTATTATAGAATAGTTCTTCATAATAATAGTTCATATCGGGGTTGTCTATGAAAAATTTGAGGGTGTCATCAAGTAGTTCTTGGAAATTATTATCAAAATTATTTAACTGATTAAAATTTGAGGTTTCTCTAAAAGTAACTTGTTGTAAATATACAGAATAAACAGTCATTATAATTGTACCCGCCATTAATACTTGTATATATGTTTGAAACTTTGCATCTTGTCCCAAGCGGCTGTTCCAATATGTAATGGTTAGTAATATTATTACAATAAAATACAAAAAATATGATAAATTGTACAAGTAACTTGAAAAAATAATTAAATCTCTATTTCTGAAAATATCCAACATATCTTTTGTCATTTTTTTTTCACTTTTATCATTTTTTTTATCACTTTTATTTTCTTCTTCCATTTATAAATATATTATATAGTGTTATAATTTTTTTGATTCTTCAATAATTTCTGCCGGATAATCCATATCACATAGTACTTTAATTCCTCCTCTTACATTTGAAATCCCTTTTTTCAACAAATATTTATATTTGAAATTGGTGATATCATTATTACCGTCTTCATCAAATACATTTTCAGTGTGCATATAAAAATTGGTGATTTTTTCGTTTTTGTCTAAATGTTTGCACACTTCAATAAAATGCGTGGTTAAAATACAAAAAACTCCGTCGTTTCTGATTAAATATTTCATAAATGCTAAAGCACTTAGCACAGCTTCATCTGGGTTAGTTCCGGAATATAATTCATCAAATACACAAAAATGTTTTTCTTTCGGGTTTTGCTTAATTATATCCAAAATGTCCTTGCATCTGCGCGCTTCTGCTTGGAATAAACTATCACGCCCGGAAGTATCCGGTATATTCAAGTAGCAGTGAATATATTTGAATGGACACATTGTTGCGCTTTCGTAGAATCCACATCCCATTTGTTGTGTTATGATGGTGTTGATTAACACGGATTTTAGAATCGTTGTTTTTCCGGATGCATTAGGTCCAGTGATAATCAGATTTTTCTTGAACTTTACAGTATTTTTCACGTGTTGAGTGTTCATTAGCGCCGGATAATAAAGTTTCTTCATTTTTCCACTTGACTTTTTGCTAGTCAGTTTAGCAGCGTTAATCTTTTTGCTGTTCATATTCCCAATAAAACCTTCTATGTTATCAAGGTATCCGTGAAATCCAAAAGAAAACATTAACGACTCATAGTAGGTCTTGTTGTCGTACAATGTATAAAATGATTTGAGTACGCTTCCCAATTCACCTACTTTTTTCATAGAAAGTTTGTATTCACTGACGGTATTGAGTAGTTGTTTTAAATTGCTTAATTCTGTAAGTCGCAGTTTTAGTTTTTCGTTGAATGCAGCGTACGTTTTTAGATTTTTGGTGTATAACAAAATATTGTACATTTTAACTTCACTATATTCAATGTATTCTCTCACTTTCTTGAGATGAGAATGTATTTTTTTCATATTATTATGAAAACGATAACAAGTGAGAATGTTTTGATAAATAGAAAAAATATAAAATGCAGCAGAAACTACTAAATAAAATTTTTCGCTTAACTCAACACTACTGAATTCGGTGAAAAGTCTTCCTACTGCGTGATTAGATGCAATTATTTTTAAAACATCAATGTATTCGCCTATAGTAATGGTGAGTCCTTTCATTTTTATAATGAAAAAAGGAATAATTAGAATGATAAATGGAACAAAAAAAGAAATAACTGGTGACGCTAAATTATAAATACTCATCACTTGTAAAAATGATTCCGAATGGTTGAGGAATTCCCACATTGGCCAGTCTACAAACTGATATTTTTCCTTGAACCCAGTATCATTCTTAATGTCATCCCATACTTCCATTACTTCTGCAAGCATTTGGTTCTTGTCTTCGTCGCATTTTAAATCCATCTTCTTGTAATTTTTTAAAAGTGACTGTGTATCTTTCAAAAACTCCACGTCGGTTGTATAGTATTGCGGAAACTGTTCCAACACTTTTTTACCGAGACTGGTGTCGGGTTGGAATGCAAAAGAATAAATAGAATTGCACGATGGGTCAACCGTCTTAATGAGTTCTAAATCATCTACCACGTTTTTGTTCAATTCCATTTTATTTTCATTAAAACAAATCGGAATCTGAAAGTATTCATTTACTTTTTCTATATTTGATATCATTACATCAAAGGTAGATTACTTTTCTCACAGTTTTACGAATTTACTTCATCAAATTATTGAAATTCGCGGGTAATTCGTCAATTTGACAAGAATAATGCTGTTCAATTTGTTTCATTAGTGGTGCATCACGACGAGTAATCAAATTAATTCCGACACCTTTACGTCCCCAACGACCACTACGACCGATTCTATGTAAATAACTATGCACACATTTGGGTATATCAAAATTAATCACTACACTGACTTGTTGAATATCAATTCCACGCGCAGTTACATTAGAGGATACTAACACACGATGTTTACCACATCTGAATTCATTGAATGCATTGTCTCTATCCACCTTATCCATACTACTATGAATTCTACAGACTGGAAATCCGTCTTCTACCATTGCGTCATACAAATCCGAAACACGCTTGACACTATTACAATAAATAATGCACTGGGACATTGAAATATAAGAATACAAATCCTTCAAAGTTGAATATTTCTGACGGTCGTCGTCAATTGCCACATAATATTGGGAAATACCTTCCAGCGTCAACTGTTCTGTCTTCACATAAATTCTTACTGGGTCACGCATAAATTTACTCGTTATACTATGAATATAGTCTGGTAAAGTAGCGCTAAACAACGCAACTTGGATATCTTTACTAAAATTCTGAAAAATATCATAAACTTGTTCTTTAAATCCCGAGGATAACATCTCATCCGCTTCGTCTAAAATAACCAACTTAATAGTTTTTGCATTAATACAGTTGCGACGAATCATATCATACACACGACCCGGACAGCCGGTAATAACGTGAGGGACATTATTTTTTAAAATAGCCGAGTCTTCGTCAATAGATGTACCACCTACCAACGTTTGTACTTTTAAACCATTCATCATTGAACCAATTCCATTCATCACAATGGCGGTTTGTTTACTTAATTCTCTAGTGGGGGATAATACTAAAATTTGAGTTGTACTAACCGTAATATCAACCAAAGAAAGAGCACCAATTGTAAATGTAGCAGTTTTACCGGTTCCAGATTGTGCTTGTGCAATTACATCTTTTCTATCAATGATAGGTTTAATTGCCTTTCTTTGAATAGGACTTGGTTTTTCAAAACCGTGTGAGTATATACCTCGCAATAAGTTACTGTCAATTTCTAATTCGTCCCAATTATTTATTTCTTCTGTATTATACAGATAATCTAATTCATCTGACTTTTCTATTTCATTTGACTTATCTAATTCTAATGACATTGGTAATAAATAATCAAGATATATATTTAAGTGTATTTACTATAAATTAATTATTATTATAAAAAATTGATATAAATGGTTGTCAGATATATACTTATACCATATGCAAACAATGATGATATATAATTTAACAGATTTCCATAATATAACATTCAATGGTTTTGAAATAAAATTACCAGAAGACACGTTAAGTATTATAAGTGAAATCGCGCAACAAGTGGGGTCGCCGACTTATATAAGAACTCCCATTTTTGCAAAAAAAGAAAATACGATGTTGTCGTCATCCTCTATCAAGTATGGTTCAACTGGAACTGGTTCCGACTCGGGTTTCAAAAGAAGAAAGCGTAATAAAAACGTAGAAAGTGTTAGTGATGAAGACTGGGAAACAATACGAACATTTCAAGCAACAAAGATAGAACAAAAATCTGGCGTAGATTCAAAGATTGATTTGTTGCGTACTTGTTTGAATAAGTTAACAGATAAAAGTTACGATGAAGTGGTTGAAAGAATTATTGGAATATTTGAAGAGTTAATTAAAAATGAGACAAGTGATGAAGATATGTTGAAAGTAGGTAACTCTATTTTTGACACCGCATCAAATAATCGTTTCTTTTCAAAGATGTATGCTGATTTATACGCATTGTTAATACAAAAGTTTGAAATAATGAAGGTTATATTTGAGAATAGTTTGGATACGTTTTTAGAATTATTTAAAACAATTGAATATGTAGAGTCGGAACAAGACTATGACCGTTTTTGTAAAATAAACAAAGACAACGAAAAAAGAAAAGCGCTTAGTTTGTTCTTCGTAAATCTATGCACAAATAAAATTATTAGTAAAGAAAAAATCGTAACGATAACTTGTGATTTAATGAAGCAAGTCGTGATTTTCATAAAAGAAAGCAATAAAAAGAATGAAGTGGATGAAATTACTGAAAATATTGCATTGTTATACAATAAGTCAATTTTTGATAAGTGTTCTTCTACAACAGACCAAAAAATAAACGGTGAATTATTTTCTGACATTGTTCATAGACTATCCTTGTGTAAAGTAAAAACATTTCCAAGTTTATCAAATAAATCAATATTCAAGTATATGGATATGATTGATATGTAATTTTTGGGAAAATAATTTAAACAGTACAAATTAATATTATTATTACAAATAATATTAAATGGAAAATAACAACGAAAATATTACTTATGAGTTTAGGGACGATAGTTTCTCAAACGAAAACTTGTGTGAAATAGAAAAATTATTGAGTGACTTTGAACAAATAAATTATATTAATACCATAACAGATAATAATAGAATATGTATTGAAGATGATGATATGTACACTGAAATGGTAAACTATGATATGAATTATACTGTGAAACAATTATTACTAATTTGTGATTATTATGGATTGATGAAAGACGTAAAAACAAATAAAATGAAAAAACAAGACGTCATTGAACAAATATTGTTGTTTGAAAATAATATTGAGAACTATGAAGATGTAGTTAGAAGAAAAGAGTTGTGGTATTATATAAATGAGTTGAAAAATGATAAAATGATGAAGAAATTTGTAATTTGGAATTAAATTGAAATCGTAAGATTTATATTTTAATGGAATAAAAATATAAAATATTGTTATGTTACTTTATATATGGTATTATCAAAGTTAGATAAAAGTATAAGTTATCAAGAAATAAAAAGTGTTGACTCTGATGATTTTAAAAAAAAGGCGTCTTTGTATGAAATTGAAATCAAGGGTGTAAATGTTATTATTGCTGTCGGTAACGCCAAGAATACATACGAAGATAAAAACGTTACTTTTTTTCCAGTTTATTTAGTAAAATCAAATAATAAAGTAATGCAAATAGGAGTATATGAAATTAAATCCACAGATGTGTCAAGTAGTATGGACGAGGAACATAATTTAAATATTGAAAAATTAGATGAACCGTTAATATATGTTTTCGTTACTAAAAAAATGCTACAAAATTTACGATTGGTTCCCGAAGAAGATGTTGAAGCAGTTAAAGAAGAAGAATCAGAAGAAGACGTCGGCGACCCAGATGAAGTAAACTCAGACGAAGAAAATGATAAAAAAGAAAAACCCAAAAATATGAAAAAGAAAAGAGAAAAGAGTGATGAAAAAAGTGAAGAGTTAGTTATATCGGCGATTCGTAAAGATATTTTTACACAAACAACCGAATCCATCAAGATTCCGCCTATGTTGCCAGAAGAAACAAAAGAACAAGATGAAAAAGAACAAGGTAAATATTTAAAAAATGCAAAAACTTCTAAAAAAGAAGAGGCTTGGATTGGAACATTTATGGAGAATAATAACTATTCATTGAAAGACAATGAAGGCGGTGGAGACTGTTTGTTTGCCACGATTCGGGACGCATTTGCCCAAATTGGTCAAGTAACAACGGTTCAAAAAATAAGAGAGAAACTAGCCAAAGAAGCAACGGAACAAGTATTTTTAGGATATAAAGAACAATATGATAATATTAAAACGATTCTTTTGAAGGACACTCAAGACATAAAGAATTTAGAAAATGAATATAACAATTTCAAAATGAAATACCAAAACACTTTGGATAGAAACGAAAAAAAACAACTAACCGAAAGCGCTAAAAAAATAGGTGAACAACGAGAAATAATTTTGAGAGAAAAAAAACTGTCAAGTCAAATGGCTCAAGAGTTCAAGTTTATGAAAGACATTGATACTTTGGAAAAATTCAGAGATAAAATTAAAACTTGTGAGTTTTGGGGAGAGACGTGGGCAATTTCTACGTTGGAAAGAGTATTAAATGTAAAATTTATACTATTGTCTCACGAGGCATACAAAGAGAAAGACTATGCAAATGTTTTGAATTGTGGTCAGTTGAACGATACGATTCTTGAGTCTCGCGGCGAGTTTATTCCAGAGTTTTATATAATGTTTGAGTATAATGGGTATCATTATAAGTTGATTGAGTACAAGAAAAAAGCAACGCTAACATTCAAAGAAATCCCGTATGGAATAAAAAAAAAAATTATTACCAAATGTATGGAAAAAAATTCGGGTTTGTATGCTTTAATACCAGATTTTGTTAAGTTAAAAGGTTCTGATTTTGATTTAAATAAAATAAGTAGTCCGAAATTTGAAGAATTATCAGAGGCAAAAATAAGGGGGTTGTATGATGAGAATATTGTGTTTGTGTTTTACGATAAATCAAGTAGTAAATCTTTACCCGGTAAAGGTGCTGGAGAAAATGTTCCAAAAGAATTGGTACGCGACTTTTCAGAGTTGGCATCTATTGTGGACTGGCGTAAAAAATTAGATAATTCTTGGGTGCAACCTTTTACGTTGGATGGTAAGAGGTGGAGTAGCGTAGAACACTATTATCAAGCGTCAAAATTTAAGGAAAACAATCCAGAGTTTTATTTATCTTTTTCCGTTGAATCTGGCACGGAATTATCAAAAAATCCCGAAATGGCGAAAGCTGCTGCGGGTAAAAATGGAAAATATAGGGGCGAATTAATACGTCCAAAAGAGGTGAAAATAGATGCGGAATTTTATGGAAAAAGAAAAGATGTGGAAAAGAATAATGCATTAGAGGCAAAATTTACCCAAAACGCAGACTTGACCAAATTATTATTAGAAACCAAAAATGCGAAATTGTTGCAATATAAAACTGGTGTTGAGCCTATATTGAGAGAAGATTTAATGGTGATTAGAGATAAGGTGGCAAAACCAACTTTATAGACGCGATTTCTTCAAATTTATAAAATTTATTTCAACTGACAAAAATAAATTTTATTTCATAAACATTTTAAAAAAAATTAAATCTTTTCAAATGATGACCAACTGGTTTAAAAATTCTATTAACATATGGTTGTCTCTGTTGTTGTCTTTGAGGACGAGGTAGTTGTTGGACTACTACTGGTTGTTGTTCTGGTTCCTTTTGGAAATCAATTATAACTTGTTCTTCCACAACTACTGGTTCTTCAACAACAACGACTTCTTCAGTAACAACTACTGGTTCTTCAACAACGACTTCTTCTTCAACGACGACTTCTTCAACGACGACTTCTTCTTCAGTAACAACTACTGGTTCTTCAACAACAACGACTTCAACTACTGGTTCTTCAACAACAACGACTTCAACGACTTCTTCTTCAACGACGACTTCTTCTTCAACGACTTCTTCTTCAACGACGACTTCTTCTTCAACGACGACTTCTTCTTCAACGACTTCTTCTTCAACGACGACTTCTTCTTCAGTAACAACTACTGGTTCTTCAACAACAACGACTTCAACTACTGGTTCTTCCACAACTACTGGTTCTTCAACGACTTCTTCTTCAACGACTTCTTCTTCAACGAGTAGAGATTGTTTACATTTACAATTTTCACACTGACAGTCAACACATTCGCAGTTTTCACAGTCACACGGTACTTCTAGTTTTAGTTCTTCGTCATTACTCTCCATAATATAATTATATAAATAAAAAATATAATAAAAATAACTAAATAATGTATAATAATATATAAGTAGAGAGAATGAATAAATTAACGAATACGAGCAAAAATTTAATGTCATTTTTTTTAGATAATAAATGTATAAATCACGTTGAACAAACACCCAAAACAAAAAAAAACATTACAAAACTTTTCAGAGAATTAAAACAAGCAGATACTTACATTAAGCTAAAGAAACAAACAGAAGGTTCTAAATTCTATAAAATAAATATTGAAAAAATAGTCAGTGTGTCACAAGTTCCTAAACCGAAAACGTTTAACGCAAGCAGTTTTCCTAAAGAAATTAGAGAACATATTGATACAGCAACTAATTATTCTTTATCATATACTTTTTCTCTCTTTGATAGAAATATTAATATCCTTTTTATTGTAGAAGATACTAGTCCTCAACTACAAATTGACTACTATAACGAGTATGTTGAAAAAATATTGGTCTGGTTATACATAATAAACGAATATTCTTCAAAAAAATGCTCAAAGAATGTTACACTATATATCTATTTTACGAGTTTGAAAAAAAAATTACCAAGTAGTAATATTCATATTTTAGGTGAAAATAATGTAAATACTGCTTTTACTCATACTTGTCCAGAAAATTCAGAAATCGTGATTTTCAGAAAAGAAGAATGGTTCAAGGTACTAATGCACGAGACGTTTCATAATTTCGCACTTGATTTTTCTGATATGAATAGTCAATCAAGTATATGTAAAGAGAGAATACTATCAATTTTTCCAGTAAATTCTAATGTAAACTTGTATGAAGCGTATACCGAATTTTGGGCAGAGTTAATGAACGCAGTATTTTGTAGTTATTATTTAACAAGCAATAAAATAAATCAACACGGGGGGACAGTATCCGAAGTTGAGTTAATGAATGAACTTCTCTCAAATTTTGATTTTTTTATTAACTTTGAGAGAACATATGGGTTTTTCCAGTTGGTAAAAACCTTGGATTTTATGGGTCTTACTTATAAAGACTTGTATTCAAAAAAACCAGAGTCTGTTGCGCTACGAAACACACTTTACAAAGAAAACTCAAATATATTGTCTTACTACATCATACGCCCAATACTAATGAATAATTATCAAGGGTTTTTATCTTGGTGTAACAAAAATAATTTTTCTCTCTTACAGTTTAAAAAAACAAATAAAAATTTGGAAGAATTTTGTAATTTTGTAAAAACAAACTATAAAACCAAGTCAATGATTGATTCTATCAACTGTATGCAAAAATTCATCGTTAAATTAAAAAAAATGAAACATAGTAAAAAATCAAATGAACATATTGACTTTGCATTATCCAATATGCGTATGTCTCTCTGCGAACTAGGATAAGTTACCTACCAGACCATACTTTTATAATTTTACTAAATTTTGATACATCAAACGTTTTTTTGTCAATTAAATAATTATGATAGTTATAATGAAACGGCATTCCTAAAAATTTATAGTCAACAATTTCTCCAAAAATAGAAGGTGAATTATCTGTGAAATAGTTATTATTTACGTAACATAGTAT
>Ga0209550_10002898_pt1 | contig 16458 bp, 12 predicted proteins | sample LauGreSuBDMM15SN_2_FD_187567 | JGI IMG/M metagenome (GOLD analysis project Ga0209550, IMG submission 187567) | Freshwater lake microbial communities from Lake Michigan, USA - Su13.BD.MM15.SN (SPAdes) (version 5) | ecosystem: Environmental > Aquatic > Freshwater > Lake | place: Lake Michigan...
GCCGGAAACCGCGAGCCGCAACCGTGCACCGATCTGCCGCGCCACGATCGGAGGCAGCTCCAGCAAACGGATGAACATCGCCGGCACGCCGAAGAACAAAGTCGGTTGATACTCGTCGAACCACTCGGCCGCCTTCGCGTGCTCGAATCGCTCGAGCAGGCGCATGTGGCAGCCACTGAAGAGCCAGCAGTGCAGCCCATTCGCGAGACCGTGCACGTGAAAGAGCGGCAACGTCGCGAGGTAGCGATCCGCTGCCGTGATATCCCACGCCGTCACCAGCGTCAGCGCATTGGTCGCAAAGTTGCCTTGCGTCAGCACCGCCCCTTTCGACGCACCCGTCGTGCCCGACGTGTAGATCAGCGCCATCGGGGTATCCGCATCCGCGGGCGCCGCGATCCGCGTGGCGGGTTGAGCCGCCGCCTCCGCGACCAAAGCATCCACGTCCCAAACGACGACATCGGTCGGAATCAACGGCGCCAAATCGCGCGACGTGACGACCGCCGTCGGCTCGGCGTCGCGCAGGATGTGCGTGAGCTCGCGCTCTCGGTAGAGCACATTGATCGGCACGATGATCAGGCCGAGCTTGACCCCCGCGAGCCAGAGATCGATCACCTCGACCCGATTTTGCAGAAAGAATGCGATGCGATCACCGGCCTTGGTTCCGCGCGCTCGGAGCAGGTGCGCGAGCCGATTGCTGCGGTTTTCCAAATCCCCAAAAGTAAACGCACTGCGCCGTCCGTCCCCGCCTTCAAACTCCAGTGCCGGCCGCGCGGCGCGGGCAATCAACGAAAGATCAAAGAGGGGCAGGAGGGACATCAACGTGGGTTTAGCCAACAGACCGAAGACTTCGAGCACGATTACTCCGCCGTACTCTGAACAGGTTCGAGGTGACGGGGAAACTCCACACCCTCCCACCGCGCCACGACTGCCGGCGCAGCGCAGTGGCCGATGACGTTCACACTCGTGCGAATCGGATCAATCAACGCATCAATGCCGAGGAGCAACCCCAGCCCCTCCAACGGCAGGCCGAAGCTTTGAAAGAGCGCCGTGAGCACGACGAAATTCGCGCGAGGAATTCCCGCCACACCTTTACTCGTCAGTTTCAGGGTGAGCAAAATGAGTAACTGCTGATCAAACGACAGCGGAACATTCGCCGCCTGCGCGACGAACAGCGTCGCCAGCCCGAGGAACAGCGTGCTGCCGCAGAGGTTCAGACTGATGCTGAGCGGCGCCACCACGCCGAGAATGCGCTGAGGCACGCCGAAGCGCTCCATGTTTGCCAACGTCTGCGGGAGCGCCGCCGCACTCGACGTCGTGGCAAAAGCGATGAGAAAGGGCTCGCGCACAAAATGGATGAAACGGCGCAGCGGCAGACCAAATGCGACGAGCGACCCGCCGAGCACCGCCACCAGGAAAAGCAGCTCCGCGCCCCACGCCGCCGCGAAAAGGCGGGCCAAGCCGGTCAGCACGTCCACCCCTCCCGACGCCACCGTGCCGGCCATCGCGGCGAACACCGCCGCCGGCGCCAGATACATGATGAAGTGCGTAAAACGAAACGTGATCGTCACCACGGCATCCGCCAGTTCAAGCACCGGCCGCGCCTTCTCCCCGACCGACAGACACGCGACACCGAAGAGAAAACAAAAGACGACAATCTGCAGCACGTCGCCCCGCGCCATCGCATCCACGATGCTCGTGGGAAACGCATTCACGAGCACGTCCATGAACGACATCGCTGGCGCGCCCACCGTCGCCTTGGCGACCAGCGTGACGCCATCCCCGGGCCGCACGATCACCGCCGCACACCAGCCGAGCAACAGCGCCAGCGTCGTGGCCACCTCGAAGTAGAGGAGCGCCTTCCATCCGAGCCGGCCCAGATCCTTCATGCCACTCACGCCGCCGACCGCGCGCACCAACACCCCGAAAAGCACGGGCGCAATGATTGCGCGAATGAGCCGTAGAAAAATATCGCTGATAAACTTCAGGTGCGGCGCGAGGCCGGGCGCGGCCAGCCCGAACACGATTCCACCCACGGCCGCGAGCAGCATCCACTGCGCGAGCGAGATCCCGCGCCACGCGCGCCACGCGCGCTCCCCCCAGCCAAGAGTGTCGGAACGATGAGCAGGCGAGGACATAAGGGTCAGGGTTTCTTGAGCAGGTCGTCAAAGGCGCGCTGGAAATACGCCAGCGGCTGGGCACCCGCGATCGTCGATTCAGTTCGTTTTCCGTCGGCGCTCCATTTCGAAATCACAAAGGTCGGCGTGCCCCTGATTTTCAAGCGCGCCGCCAGCTCAAAATCTTTCGCCACAGCGGAGCGCACTCCGCGGTCTTGCAGGCAAATCTCCAACTCGCTCCGGTCGAGCAGCGGGCTCTTCGCCACCAGCGCCTCGAGCACGCTCGGCGCGCGGTGAGCCACGGAGAACAGACCGTCTAACAATTCCCAATACTTCCCCTGCCGCTGCGCACAGCGCGCGATCGAGAAAATCTTGCCATACTGCTCGGACTCATCGTCCGACGCGTTGACCACGACCCATTGAATTTTACCCGTATCAATATAGTCCTTACGCAACGTCGGAAACACGTTCTCGTGGAACTTTCGGCACTGGGTGCATTTGAAATTCGAGATCTCTACCACCAACACCGGCGCCGTATTCACCCCGAGCACAGGGCGGCCCGTCAGCTCGACCGGCCGTCCAACGCGCGGCTCCGCCGCCCACGACGGACCCGCGGCATGACCCAGCCCAAGCAGGACCGCCGCAGCGAAGAAACAGACGACGTTGGAGACGAAACGACGCATAAACGCGGTCGCTCACACCACCGGGATGTGAGCGACCAACGGCACGTTAGAACCGCGTGCGCACACCCACGCGGAACATCCGGCCGACTTGGTCAAACAGGCCCGGATCCGTGGGCATCGGCGTCGCCCCGCCGCTGCGCGGCGCATACGTCGGATCGCGGTCGAGGAGGTTGGCGATGTTCAGATAGATCTCCGTCTGCCAGCGCTGGCGCATCGTGGGGAGGCGATAGGCGACTTGGCCGTCGAAATAGGCGGTCGAGGGCACGTCGTTGTAGTCGGTCGTCACGCCCAGGACGCGCGTCTTGTCCCACGTCATCCGGCCAATGTAGCGCATCTGGAGGAAACTCGAGATCGCCCTGCGCGAATGGTTCAACGAGAGCGTGCCTCGCACGTGCGGCATCGCCGAGGAGCCGCTTCCGGCATTCGCCAGACCGTTGCCGGCGAAATTGATCGTCGGGGCGAGCGGCGAAACACGAGAATACTCGTCGATATAGCCGGCGACCGCCCGTACCGTCAAATCGCCGGGCTGGGCGTTGGCAAACCAGGTGTTGAGCGGCAAACGGTAGCTCGCTTCAAAATCCACCCCTCGGGAAAACTCGGAGTTGAGGTTGACCGACGAAATCTGCGTGCGAATGACGGCCCGCGGGCTGGCGGAAGTGGGGCCGCGCGTCACGAAGGAGCAGAGCGGCGAGGCTGGATTGAGCGAACACTCGCGCACCGCGTCTTGCCCTCCGGCGAGGAAAATGGCGTCGCTGATCTTCGTGGTATAAAAATCAACCGCGAAATTTGCGCCCTTGAGCCACGACGGTTGATAGACGAAGCCCACGACCGCAGAATTGGCCACCTCGGGCTTTAGATTGGGGTTGCCGCTCGTGACTCTCGGCACGCCTTGAAACGTCAGGCCGGTGCCACCGGGAAAGGTATCGTCGATATTCGAGTTCTGCTGGGTCCCGGCGGTAAACAGCTCGCTGATGTTGGGTGCGCGGATGTCGCGGGAGCGCGACGCGCGAAGACGAAGATCGGATTGGATCTGCCAGACCATCCCCGCTTTCCAGCTCTCGGCATCGCCGCTCGTGGAGTAGTTCGCATGCCGGGCCGCCAGATTGGCCGTCACCTGTTTGGCGAGGAAGACATCCTTGATGATCGGGATCTGGAATTCAGCGAACTCCTCGATGATGGTGTAGTCACCGGAGAAGGGTTGGGTGTTGGCCAAACGATAGCCCGCAGCCGCCGAGGTCGCATCTGACCGCGTCGTGGATTTGAGACTCCGCCATTGCGCCCCAACGGCCACCGCGAGAGGTCCGGCGGGCAATGTGAACAGATTGCCGGTGATCTTGGTGTCCGCCACGTCCTGCGTAGTGGTCTCGTCAAATCTCGTCGTGCCCATCACGTAATCCAGCGCCGCCCGGGACGGCGAACCCGCGCCAAAAGGATTGAAGGCGACGGCCTCGGGATTGGCCGCCAAGGCCCGCGGGACAATCTGACCACCCACCAAGACCGCATCGGCCGCCACCGCCATACGGGCGAGGATCAAGTTATTCGTGATCGGGATGCTGATATCGTTCGTGCCCCATTGATAGGACGTTTCCCAATTCCATTCGCCGAGCTTGGCGTTGAACCCGACCAAGAGACGGCGGTTCTTATCGTTGACGTGGGACTCGGTCAGCCCGCGCTCCAGCGTAAGGCGGTTCATGGTAAACGAGGTCACGCCGAGCGCAGTCATCCGCGCCACCAAATCGGGTGCGACCTGCGCGAGAAACGCGTTGCCCCGCTGGATCGTGAGCAGGTGAGTCGTCGGGCTGTTTTGCTGATCCGCCATGGTTTCGCTATAGGATCCCTCCGCGAAAACGGTGAGGTGATCGAGCAGCTTGAAATCGGACCGCAGAAACAGGTTCTTCCGCGTGAGTGGCCGGACGATCTCTTGCGACGTGCCGATGCGGAAGCCGTCGCCCCCACTCTGGAATCCGTTGGTCGTACCGACCGTGGTCGAGAGTTTGCCGTAGTCGTAAGGACTCTGCACGCCACCAGGACCAAACTTGATGCCGCGAATCTGCGCGTTATTAGCCGCCGTACCGCCGGCCCCATTGATGATGTGACCGCCCGTCGTAAACGGCGATCGGATGTCCGTCGCGCGCACAGTTTTGGTCGTGTTACCGGGCTCGGGGATCTGGTTGGTTTCTTCCCGACGAGAAGCGCGACCATCACCGTTCACGCCTTTGCTGACCGCATACTCCGCATTGAAAATAAGATGGCCACGGCCCTTCAGATAGTCGGTGCCGAACGTGACCGATCCTTTGTATTCCTTGTTGTCGCCTTTCTGGGACTGGCCCACGACCACATCGGATTTGAAACCAGTGAACTCTTTGTTGAGCACAAAATTCACGACCCCACCGACGGCATCCGAGCCATAGGCGGCGGACGCGCCGCCGTTCACGACGTCCACGCGATCAACGAGTCCTTGCGGAATGAGGTTCGCGTCGATCTGGCCGGTTGGGCCACTGGGCGTAAAGCGCCGTCCATCGAGCAGCGTCAGCGTGCGGGTCACCCCAAGTGCGCGGAGATTGAGGAAATTGGCGCTGCTGTTCCCCGTGCCACCGCCATTCGTCTGCCCGCCACCCGGCGCGATCGCGGGTAGCTGTTTCAACCCTTCCGCCAGATTGATCGGCGCCACGGCCAAGAGCGCGACCTGGTCGATGACCAAGACGGGCGTCGGCGCAGTAAACGTGCTCGCGCCCTTGATGTGCGATCCGGAGACACTGAAGGCCTCGAGCTTGAGGACTTCGGCGGAGGCCGCGGGCGCGGGGTTCGGAGTGGCTGCGGTCTGGGCGTCGGTGGTCGTCACGAGGCCGGCACACAGTGCGGCCAAGACCAGGCGGGCACTCGCCAGCCGTGAAGTCGGAATGGAATTGAGCAGGGTGTTCTTAATCGGGTTCATAGGTTCTAAGGTTGGATTGCAGGGTCAGGGAAAGGATCAGCGGGCGCGGTCCGCCACGGTTTGAAATCGGAAAAGTGCTTTGGGCGTGGCCTCCAACACCGTCCGACGAGCAGCGGGATCTGTGATCCAGCGGTCGAGTTGCCCGCGGGCATCGGCGTATTCCTCCGCATGCTCGAACTGCGTGTGCGGCCAATCACTGCCCCACAACAGCTGCTCCGGACCAAAGGCCCGCAGGAGAAGCGGCGCCGCCGCATCAGCGATCGCATCGCCAATGCCGTCGGGGCCGTTGCGATACGCACCGGAGAGTTTCACCCAGAGCCGCCGCGTCGGGGCCTGCGCCAGCAAATACTTGAAGCCCGGATCTTCGACGCCGAGTGTCGAATCGGGGCGGCCAAAGTGATCAACCACGACGTTGAGGCCCGCCGCCAGCAGGGGTCCAACCAAGCTCGGCAGGTCGCGCGCTTCGCGCTGCACCTCGACGAGCCAGTCCAGTTTCTGCAACTCCCCCAGCAACACCGGCCACGGTGCCGTCTGAAAGTTTGGCAGTGGCTGTCCGACGAGATTGAGCCGGATACCGACGACACCCGCCGCAGCCAACTCCGCGAGTTGCGCCGAGCCGATTCCCGGGTCCACCACCACGACCCCGCGCAACCGACCCGGGTGGGCGCGGAGTGCGGCCAGCAGCAGCGTGTTGTCGGTCCCCAGAAAGCTCGGCTGCACCAGCACCCCATGGGAAATACCGTGCGTGGCGAACTGTTGAAACAGCTCCGCCAGCGTCGCGTCGTAATTGGGCACGTAACGGGCACCTGCCACCGGGGCGGAAGCGCGTTGAAAGATATGAGCGTGTGTGTCCACGGCGATGAGGTTTGGAGAAGAGAGCACCGTCACGCGGTCTACGCCGCGCCCGCTGGCAGCGAGCAGGAGAGCCGCAGCCAAGATGCGAGCAGAAATTGCCGCGCGCGAAATCATGCGCAGGCGCACCGGAGCGGCGCGGTTGGATACCCGGTTGCGTCCACGTTCACCGCCCCACCTGAGTCGACGTCGAGTCGCCGGCCCTTGGTCTCGGGCAACAAACACACGGCCACAATCACGAGCGAATACGCCAGCGCCGCGTCGATGCCGATCGCGCGGCCCAGCGGCATGGATTCGCTCATGTGCCCGACGAGCCACGGAAACCCGGCCGACGCGATACGCCCGAAATTGTAGCAGAAGCCCACCCCGGTGCCGCGAATCCCGGCGGGATAGAGTTCATTAAACAGTGCGCCCAAGCTCGCGGGAATTCCGGCGGCAAAAAAACCGAGCGGAAACCCCAGCACCAGCATCTGCCCGTTCGTCAGTGGCAAAAACAAGTAGACGATCACCGTGGCGACGCAGCAGACCGCAAACAGCAGGATATTTTTCCTCCGGCCAATCCGATCAAGCAACTGGGCGCTCACCATACAGCCGCACCAAAACGCCACGATGATCACCGCGAGATAACCACCCGTGCTCAGTACGGAGAGTTGTCGCTCGGTTTTTAGAAACGTCGGCAGCCACGTCATCAGCGCGTAGTAGCCACCGTGGGCACCCACGCCGAGGAGCGCTCCCACGAGCGTCACCCGCCACAAGCCCGAAGAAAAAATTCCGAAGAGACCTGCCGCCCGCTGATTCGGCGTTGGCAAGAAACCTTCCCTCACTCGGGTCTCGGGAATCGCCCGCCGCACATAAATAATAAATAGCGCGGGCAACAGACCGACCCCAAACATCACGCGCCAGGCGGCTTCCCCCGGCAGCCCCCACACGAGTAAAGAATAAATCAGCACCGCCCCGCCCCACCCGACCGCCCACGCGCTCTGCACCGTCGCCAGAACTTTCCCGCGATGCTCCGGCCGGATCGTCTCCGCCATCAACACCGCGCCGGCCGCCCATTCCCCACCGAAACCGAATCCTTGCAGCGCCCGCAGCACAAAAAGCTGCGTCCCATTTTGGGCGAAGGCACACAGAAACGTGCACACAGAAAACCAGACAATCGTCGCCTGCAAAATGCGCACGCGCCCGTAACGGTCCGACAGCGCTCCGGCGATCCATCCGCCCAGGGCCGACGTCACCAGCGTGACGCTGCCGATCGCACCGGCCTCAGAATTATCCAAACCGAAGGCCACGATCAGCGCGGGCAAGGCGATGCTGAACATCTGCACATCCATCGCATCCAGCCCCCACCCCCCGAAGCAGGACCAAAAGGTCCGGCGCTCGCGCGGGTTGATTTCATGGTACCAGCGAAACATGGGGTGATGGGTTGGGAAAATTAGTCGGGATTGCGTGGAGGCGTTTCCCTGATTGGCCGGCAAGGTGGGGTGTGCGGCTACCGGATTTCAACTTGGTAGCGGAACTCACTCGCCGGCCCCCGTGACTGCCGCCACTCCAGCGGCTGGCGATCCGCACTCAACGCCACCCGTTCGATCACGATCACCGGTTCACCGGGCTCGAGTTCGAGCAGTCGGGCATTCTTCGCCGACACCGCTTCGGCACTCAAGGTCTCCTGCGCCGACGCCACCATCACGCCGCAATATTGCTCGTAAAGCGGATACAACAAATCGCCGAACTCCCGAGTATCGATTGTGAGGAGCGCCTTAAATCGGTCGTGCGGCAGCCAAATATCTTCCAACACGAGCGGACGGTCGTCGATCAACCGGAGCCGGGAAAACCGAATCGCCGGAGCCCCAGCCTTCAGCCCGAGCGCCTCGGCGACGACTACCGTCATCATCGTCTCTTCACGTTTCAAGATTCGACTCACCGGCACACGCGCCGCCCCGCCCGCACTCGCAAATCGAAAAAAGCGAAAGAACGACGACTGAAAATCCGGCCGCCGCACAAACGTACCCTTGCCTTGAAAACGCTCCAATACGCCGTCCGCCACCAACGAGTCGATCGCCTTCCGCACCGTGCCGATCGACACCTGATGCGTCTCCGCGATCTCCCCTTCGCTCGGAATCGCCTCCTCTGGTTTCCAGCGGCGCGCGGCAATCTCCGCGCTCAGCGCTTCCCTCACGCGATGATAGCGCGGCAAACGGTGATCGGATTCGGGGGCCAAGGCTTGGGGTGACATACGCTCCTCTAGTCATATAGATGCCTTGCGGTCGTTTCCGTCAACCGCGTTTTGAAAATATCTCGGCGCACCGGATCACCCTTGTCCTGCATCCCACCCGCCCGGCACGCTCGCTCTCATGTCCGATCCCTTGCCACTGGCCCGCGACGTCGTCGCCCATTTTCGCGCCAATCTCTCTACCGTTTGCCTCAGCACCGCTTCGGCGGATGGCCTGCCCGAAGCCTCCGTCGCCGCCACGCTCTTAGACGATAACGGTGCGTTCGTGATCTTCGTCAGCGGCCTCGCCGCCCACACGCGGAACCTCCGCGAGAATCCCCGCGCCAGCGTGCTCCTCGCGGAACCGGAGTCCGCCGCCACCAATGCCCTCGCCCGCCGCCGCCTCGGATTCTCCTGCGCTGCCGAGCCCGTCGCCCGAGAATCCGTCGCCCACGCCACACTCGTCACCGCCTTCCGCGCCAAGTTCGGCGCGACCATCGCAGTCATCGCCGCGCTCCCCGATTTTCAATTTATGCGCCTGATCCCGCTACGGGGTCGGGTCGTCATCGGCTTCGGTGCTGCCTTCGAGGTCGACCCGCTCGACTGGGCTCAACTCACCCCCGTCGGCCGTCTACCCACTCGCTGAGGCGCAACGATGACGCCGAACGGAGGGCCGCCGCTCGCTGGCGCGCTATTTTGGTGACCCTTGAGTGAGATCGGTGCGGTGCTTCACCCGCTACGCCTACGGGCGCTCCCTGTGATCCGGTCGTGCACGTCTCATCCGTGATCATCCGTGGTTAACCCTTCGCCTACCGTTAGTTTTCATTTGCTGCGGCCAGCGCCCCCGTGTTTGAAACCAAAAATAATATTGATTTTTGCTACCGCTCGACGGTTCCGCTTCTCTACGCTGTGTCTTCCTGCCCACTGTCTCCCACTCACGCCCGCTCCATTTCTCCATGAAAAAAACCCGCTCCCACTGGTCTGTTCCCACCATCGCCTACGAAGGTCCCGGCGCGACCAACGCGCTCGCTTTCCGGCACTACAACCCCGACGAGCTCATCGACGGAAAAACCATGTCCGCGCACATGCGTTTCTCCATCGCCTATTGGCACTCCTTCCGCGGTACCGGCTCCGATCCGTTTGGCCCCGGCACGATTCTTCGTCCTTGGGAAAAGGGCACCGACGCCGTCTCCATCGCCAAAGTCCGCATGGACGCCGCCTTTGAGTTTTTCCAGAAAATCCGCGCGCCATTCTGGTGCTTCCATGATCGGGACATCGCCCCCGAGGGCAGCACACTCGCCCAATCCAACAAGAACTTGGATGCCATCGTCGCCCACGCGAAAGACCTCCAGAAAGCGACCGGCGTGAAGCTCCTTTGGGGCACGGCCAACCTTTTCTCCAATCCGCGCTTCATGTGCGGTGCCTCGACGAATCCCGATGCTCACGTCTTCGCCTACGCTGCGGCGCAGGTGAAGCAAGCGATCGACGTGACGAAAATTCTCGGCGGTGAAAACTACGTTTTCTGGGGTGGTCGCGAAGGCTACGAAACCCTGCTCAACACCAACCTCAAACGCGAACAGGACCACCTCGCCGCGTTTCTCCACATGGCGGTCGATTACGCCAAGAGCATCGGCTTCAAGGGTCAGTTCCTCATCGAGCCCAAGCCAAAGGAGCCCACCAAGCACCAATACGACTTCGACGTCGCCAGCGGCATCGCCTTCCTCCGCACCTACGGACTCGAAAGCCATTTTAAGTTCAACATCGAGACCAACCACGCGACTCTCGCCGGCCACACCTTCCAGCACGAAATCGAAGTCGCCGCCGCGCAAAACATGCTGGGCTCGATCGACGCCAACGCGGGCGACCTCCTCCTCGGCTGGGATACCGATCAGTTCAACACCGACGTCAAGGAGCTCACGCTCGCCATGACCTCGATCCTGCGCGCCGGCGGACTGGGCTCCGGCGGTTTCAACTTCGACGCCAAACTCCGCCGTCCGAGTATCGATGCCGACGACCTCTTCCACGCCCACATCGGCGGGATGGATGCCTACGCCCTCGCCTTCAAACTCGCGCGGAAAATCCTCGCCGACGGGAAATTCGAGAGCTTCGTAGCCGATCGTTATGCTTCTTTCGATACGGGCTTCGGCCAGGATATCGAGCAACGCCGCATCGGCTTTAAAGAGCTCAATAAACTCGTCCTCGGCAAACTCGGCGAACCCAAGCCTAAGTCTGGCAAGCAGGAGTATCTCGAAAACCTCCTGAACACCTACCTCCACGGCTGAGCCAATCGTTCCTGGTTCGCGTAATCGTTCTCGTTCTCATTGCTCACTCCGGCGCGGCCCCAGCGGCCGCGCCTTTTTTACGCTCGCGTCTGCGGCCGCACCGTCGGCCCCTCGACCCATCTCGCCGGCACGGTCGTCGTCGTGGGCCACGCGGGTACCCCGAGCTCATTGCGCTGAAGCTGCGCGATGAGCAATTCCACTGCCCGCGCGCCCAGCTCCTTCGGTTGCTGATCGAGCCCCGCGCAGGCCCGGGTTTTATAGAGCAGATTCAAACTCACAAACCCGTGGGTCTGGGGCACCCGCGCCCCGCACGCTTCCATCCAGTCGATCACCTCAGTAAAATGACTCAGCACGACATCCGGTTTGTGCTTCCGAAACCAAGCGGCGAACTCCGCTTGGTTTTTCGTTGGCGTCATGAGCATCGGAATTTTTTCAATGCCGGGCCGCGTCTCCTGAAACGAGCGAAACCCCGCACTGAACCGGTGCTGCGTTCGCTCATCTCGGCCCGTTTCCACAAAGAAGCCCGGCCGCCGATAGCCACGTTCCGCCAGTTGCGCCAACACCCCGATCATCGAACGATAGTGGTTGCAGCACACACAATGCAGCGCCGGGCGCTCAATAATGGTGTCCGTGTAAACGCCCGCATAGTGCGACCAATCCAGTGCCGACCAGTCCGGCGCATACCACGACGGCAACACCAACACGCCGTGAATCCCGCGAGATTTCAAAATTCCATCGAGCCGCGGCAGAGTCATCGCCGCCGCATTCAGCACAAATTCCTCCAGTTTAAAACCGAGCTCGCTGGCCCGCTCCCGCCCACCGCGCAATAACTCTTGGTGAAACACCCCGTGCGGATCCCGCCGGTCCGGTTCGATAATATCCACCGCCGCGAGCACGCCACGAAAGGTTCCTCCCCGCGACCGCCGCAATTCCGACATCACTGCCGCCGCGAGTGGATTCCGTTTGTAGCCCACCTCCTGCGCCGCTTTCCGAATCCGGTCCTCCGTCGCGGGATCGACCCGCCCCTTGCCCCGCAAGGCATCTGAAACCGTGGTGTGCGAGAGCCCGAGGCTCCTCGCGATCGAACGAACAGTGGGTGCGGGGGTAGACGTCACAGTTCGCTTTACGGCAACACCGACCGGTTCAATGGCAAGCTCGGGTATCCGCAAGGCCCGCAGCGCGTTTCCATCGTCCGCCTTGCACCCTCCATCCATTGCTGCGTCATTCCCCGCGTGCGCATCTTTCCCTCTCAACACGGGCGCCGGTTCCGCCCGCTGCTCGCTTTCCTGGCCTGCTGCTTCCTCGGGTTTTCCGGCTGTGCGTCCGTCGCCACCCGCACCGTCGTCGACCTCTCCCGTTTCAAAAAAATCTACGTCGAACACAAACTTACCGATGACCGCCGCGTCGACGAAATGATCGTCAAGGAGCTCACGCGCCTCGGGTATCAGGCGTCACACGGGCCCCTCACCATGCTCCCGGAAAACACCGACGCTGTGCTCACGTACGAGGATCGCTGGGAATGGGATTTCAAAACCTACCTGATCGAATTCAACGTCACCGTCCGCACCGCCCGCACCAACAAAAAACTCGCGGACGGCCGTTACTACCAGCCCACCCCCAACTCGAAAGCCCCCGCCGAGGTCGTCAGCAAAGTGCTCACGCCGTTGTTTGGGAAATAGGACTTACTTCGCCCCACCCTGCGGCGTCCCGCTGCCCGGCGCGAGGTCGAGCGCCCAAAGGATGCCGCCGACCAGATGCTGCTGAAACTGGCGCGCCACCTCGGGCGGGTTCTTCCGTCCGTCTTTTTCGGTGTACGTCGGATCCCACATATCTTCGCGATGGCCGAGCGAGGTGTAGAAGACGCGTCCTTGACCGTGCGCCTTGCACCATGCGACCGGATAGTCGCCCGCGGTCGTCCGCCGATTTTTGACGTCGTCCGCCGAGAGCATCAGGCTTTCCAGCGACAGCAGGCCGTGGACCTTCGAGCGCTCAAAATTCTTCATCTGGTAAATCTCGTCGAACACCGTCCACGACTTGGCCAGCGGCGCACCCGCCGCATGGGCCTGATCATGATTGACGCACTCAACGGTGACTTGCGGGCCATGGGTCTTGAAGGCGGCGCCGATCATCGCGACGTAACCCGGAAACGTCTTGAACGTGTCGGCGGCGGCATGCACGCCGATGAACGCCTTGCCGGATGCCACCCAGTCCACGAACCCTTGGCGGTCTGGCAGCGGCAGTTCGTCCCCGGTCGTGTTCGCGAACAGCACGGCGTCGTAATTTCTGAGATTGGCCGGGCTGAGCGACCGCAACGCTTCCGCCACTTTCGGCCGCCACTGCGCCAACGCCGCTTCGTAGGTCTTGGTCTCCTCCTTGAATTTTTCGAGCGCCGAAAGATGAGCCGCCGCCTTGTCGCCGTCCTTGCCCGGCCGCGGCTGGGCCGGTTTTTTCGGCTCGCCCGCCGGCTGCCGCACAAACTCCACGCTGAACGTGCCGCCGCTCTCCGCCGCGAGCTGCGCGAGGATTTTTTCCGCCGTCGGGATCGACGAGTGGCGGAAGCCCGTCGTCACGGTGACGACGAGGATTTTCTTGGGCGCGGCGAATGCGGGTAGCACCAGGGCGACGACCAGCAGGAGGGTTTTGAGGAGCGGAAGTTTCATGGGGAAAATTAAAAGGGACGACGAGAACGAGAAACGCAGGCGCAATGTGCCCGCTCCGGCGCACGCGAACAGCCAATAATTCCTCGTCACGTCACTTTCTCTTCAGCGCGAAGGCCACATACGCGTCGCCCGCACCCGACTTTCCGCCGACGCGCCCGCCCCCGGTCGCCGTGATCACGACAAACTGCCGCCCACCCGCCTCGTAGATCGCCGGTGCCGCCGTGCCCGCAAACGGTAGTTTCGCCGCCCACAACTCCGCCCCCGTATCCACATCAAACGCGCGCAATTTTTCGTCCGCGGTGCCCGCCACAAAAACCAATCCACCCGCCGTCACGCTCGCCCCACCCAAATTCTGCGAACCCGTTTTCGGCACGCCTTGTTTCGTGAGCTCCTCCAATTCTCCGAGTGGCACCCGCCACAAGGCCTTGCCCGTGCTGAGGTCGTAACAATTCAACAGACCCCACGGCGGCTTGATACCCGGGTAGCCTTCGTGGTCGACCAAGAACCCAAAGCCATCGAACACGTAGTGGGGCCGGCCTGACGCGTCTGTCGGATCGCCCGCGCGGCGCGTCGGCGGCTGGTTCCGTCGAAACAGATAGTCGAGCAGGTCTTTTTTCTGCGCATCCGTAAGCACCAAATTCGGCGGCATCGCACCGCGCCCGGTCGCCAACAGGGCCAACACGTCCGCATCTTTCGCGCGTGACTTCAAAGCGATCAAGGGCGGCACCATCCCCAGACCGACGCGGTTCGGCCCATGACACGACGCGCAGTGCTCGGCATAAATTTTCTCTCCGGCCGAGGCCGCGTGGCGCGGATCGCGCTCTTGCTCGTCATTGGCCATCACCGTGATTTTTGAAACCCAGCGGTTCGACGTCACGTAAAGCCGACCGGTCGGCACATCCACCGCCGCACCCGACCACTCCGCTCCGCCGCGCGATCCGATAAACAGCGTCGGCTTACCTTCTTCGAACGGCGCGAAGAAACCATAGTTGGATCGTGCGACCACGGGCTCGACAAACGCCCGCGCCTCCGGCGAACGATTCGTGATCATGTCTGGATGAAATTCGCTGCGCGAGATCGGCTCCGGCCACTCCGGGTCCGGCTGGTACTCCGCCGTCCGTTCGCCCGGCAATTTCGAGATCGGCGCGCGCCGCAGGCGTACCGGAAAGACCGGCTTGCCGCTCACGCGATCCAGCACGAACAGGTGCCCCGACTTCCCCATGCAGGTCACGACGTCGACGCGTTTTCCCTCGCGCGTGATCGTCACGAGATTCGGTGGCGCGCACACATCGAGATCCCAAATGTCGTGCCGTACATCTTGAAAATGCCAGAGGCGTTTCCCTGTCAGCACATCGAGCGCGAGCACACAGTTGCTGAACAAATTATCCCCCAGCCGCCTGACGCCGACCATGTCGGGCCGAGGCGCGCCCAGCGCCACGAACACCATCCCGCGGGCATCGTCGATGGAGAGCCCGCTCCAGCCATTCGCGCCCGCTTGCGGCCCGTCCCACGTCTCGGCACCAAACTCTCCGCCGCGTGCGATCGAGTGAAATCGCCAGAGCTCCCGACCACTCCGCACATCGAAACCATAGACATCACCCGAGAGTCCCGTCGTCACGAATACGTGCTGATACACCGCACCCGCCGCCGTTGCTCCGGTGGCAATCGGTACACGTCCCGCGACGCCAAACTCCGCCATCGGCTCGCCGTTCTTCGGATCCAGCGCGTAGATCCAATCACCCGCGCCGAAGAGCAATCGCCCCGCGTGCGCACGGTCACCCGGCCAGTACACCAACCCGCGTCGGGCCGGCGAGTCCTGCAGGCCATTGCGCAAATCCGGGATTTTCCGCCGCCATTTTTCTACCCCCGTCGCCGCGTCGATGGCTACGATCGCTCGCCCCGGCGTCGGCGCAAACATGACGCCGTCCACGACGATCGGCGTGCATTGCACATTGGCCGCGCCGTCGCCGGTGCGAAACGTCCACGCCATCGCGAGTTCGCCCACGTTCTCGCGCGTGATTTGCCGCAGCGCCGAATAGCGCCGTGCGCCATTGTCCCCTTGGGAACGCGGCCACGTCGTAAACGTCGCTGCCGCCGGCTGTCCGGTCGTCGGCGACAACTCTTCGCGCGTCGCCGCGGGGATCGTGCGAAACTCCGGCAGTTTCGCCCGCACCGCCGCGTCTTCCGTTTGCGCGGCCAGCCAACTCGTCGACGCCATCAGCCAAAGTGCAGATCGTTTCATGGGGGATGCTTTGATCCCACTGTCACGCGACTCGCCGCCCCGAAGCAACCCTGCTGGTCAGCGACATGATTAAAAACTATGGGCTGACACCATTCGTGATCAAATAGGGTTCTTCGCTGTTTCCAGTGGGTGAGAGTGTGAAAGGAATCGTCTGCCCAAACCCAAGTCAGGGGACCGCTTCTGAGGTGGGCGGGCACGTCCCTGTGCCCGCATTTACTCGCGCCATCGAAAAACATTCCATGCGGGCACAGGGACTTGCCCGCCCACCTCGCCCGGTCGCTCACGCGCCCGGGCGATCCTTTGTAGGCACGGTCAGAGGAGGAAACCGCTAATAAATTTCGCCAAGTGGCGAAACGTTGGAGCCGCCCTCCAACTGATCGTCTCCGGTGTAAGGGACGGGGTCTGCTGATCGCAGACCGCGATGACTTGTCCTCGATGAGCAGGCCCCAGAAACCCACGGGCGGAGACGATGAGTCGAAGC
>Ga0209550_10002899_pt1 | contig 16458 bp, 16 predicted proteins | sample LauGreSuBDMM15SN_2_FD_187567 | JGI IMG/M metagenome (GOLD analysis project Ga0209550, IMG submission 187567) | Freshwater lake microbial communities from Lake Michigan, USA - Su13.BD.MM15.SN (SPAdes) (version 5) | ecosystem: Environmental > Aquatic > Freshwater > Lake | place: Lake Michigan...
TTATTATATTCTTCTCAAAATTACTATTTATTTTTATTAAACTTTTACTGCTTACTTTGGAATAATCTATCTCTATAGAAATTTTATTTCCCATACCTGAATTTGTAGGACATGAAGTTAAAAAACCATATTCAGAATGAAAGTCAAATATAGAAGTATCATAAAAAATTTCAGGAAACTGATTTTTATCACAATCTATACTTTGTAAGTAAAATTCCGCTCTAACATGATCTTCATCAAAAAAATGAAGCTTACCATATTGATTAAAATTTTGAATAGTAGGCAAATTCAACAGCTCATCCATTTTTCTATAAGTTAGACTATTTTTATCTGGAGAATAGAATTGGTTACGAAAATTTCTAGCAAGTCTAAATCGAATGGAGAGTTCATGTTTTTTACATATTTTTATCGATTCATTTAGTGAATATGTTATAGGAATAGGATTTACTAAACAATTTAAACTAGATCGACTAAATAGATCTATTTCTCTACTTGTTAGAAATATTGTATAACAGTTTGCACAACCTAACAAACCAGACTGAAGGAATCTATCTACGGATGTGCCACAATGAACACAGGTAGATTTTTTTTTCATGCAGAAATAGGTTGGAGTACCCCTGAAATTATTTTATTTCTTTTTGTGGCAAAAGATGCCAACTCCATATCATGAGTGACTAAAATCATAGAGAATTTAAACTCTTTTTGGAGTTCAAGAATCAATGCCATTAAATTTCTAGAATTTTCTCGATCCAGATTTCCTGTAGGTTCATCTGCCAATATAAGCTGTTTCCTAGAAACCAATGCTCTAGCTACCCCAACACGAGCACTTTCTCCCCCAGACAACTGAGAGGGAAAGCTTTCCATTCTTTCACTCAATCCAACTAGGGATAAGATTTCAGCAGCACTTTTTTTTGCCTTCGCAGGGCTAATCCCTACAATTAAGAGAGGTATCATTACATTCTCTATAGCTGTAAAGTCAGGAAGTAGTAAATGGTGCTGGAAGATAAGTGAAATCTTTTGTGCCCGAAACTTTTCTTTTTCAGATGAGGAAATATTAGCAAGATCTACTCCACAAACATCAACTTTTCCAGAGTCAAAATCATCTAAAGCACCTATTATGTTTAATAATGTAGATTTTCCTACACCTGAAGCTCCTTCTACTGAGACGATCTCCTCAGTATTGACTTCTAAATGTAAGCTTGAGAGAATTGGGATCCCTTTATCTGAAATAAAATAGGATTTTTTTAGGTTTTGAATAGAGACAACTGCCATACCTTGGTTATAACCCTGAAATAGGGAGAAAGAAGAGCAACTATAAAAGATTTTTTAGGATATTTTTAATGGGATTTCTTATAAGTTATTGATATTTTTATGCAAAATCTTTTTCTATATACTAGAAATCAGTCGTCATCAAAAATGAGGTTCAATGGTTATGTCGTCTACGGACAAATTTTATTTTTTTAAACTATCTGCTAGGGATATCCCCTCCAGAACTCATATACTAATTTGCATGACTATACATGAGCCAATATTCAAAATTGACAGGTTTGATTTGATTGTATCTCAAAATTCTGAAACATCCTCTCTTGGTGTGAATGATTCCTATAGAGATTGTATGAATAAAATTCAAAAATTAACCCTAAGTGGTCAGTTTTCCCAGAGTTCTACTATCAGTTTAACAAATGCCTATAACACCCAATTTTCAAATGATAGTTTTATGGAAGAGTTCTCACACTATATTGAAAACAAAGAGACAAATAAACTCAAAACACTTTTCGAGCAAAGTGTCCACAAAGTACTCGGAAGGGCAGAATATGATTATATTTGCTTTATCGATAATGTGACCCAAGAAGAATTAGATGGTACTGCTGTAACATCTGTAACTGAAGATACAAAAATATCACCCTATCCATCTATTCCTGATGGAGCTAGCATTTTAAATTATCAATTTGTTCTCTCTCCAGTAGGAGGAACCATTGCAACAGATCTACGGATTGGTGATAAAATTTTAGTTAAAATCAATAAAGACACTCCAGCTGGATCAAGTGCTCTCAACTCTATGAAGTTATTAACTGAGAATGGACAAATTCTACCATGTCCTGCAGAAATTATGGATATCATTAGAAAAGAAAAAAATGCCATCCTCTTTATTTCTAAGATAAATGAAGAACTTTTTGGTTTGTATACGGAAGAAGAGTCTGGTGTAAAAGTTAAGATGGCTGAACTTTCTACTGTCGAGAAAGAAGATAAAATCATCAGAGACAAAGCAAATAAAAAATCAGAAGGTGGTCTTCTAATCCCAGGGATTGTAGCAGTAATAGTTTTGTTAATTATCTGGGTGATTGTTTATTACCTTTTATAATGAAAAGAAAGCTTTTACTGTTTCTCCCTATTCTTACTTTTTTTTATTTCCTAGAAGCATTCTTTGTGACTATAAGATTTGTATATGAATCTCCAAGCTTTAGCTCAGGATTTGAAGAGCAATTAGAGCAAGATTTAGAACTTCATCAAACCCAAGAAATAAGTCCTGAAATCAATTTCGGAGAAGGCCTTTTCTTTAAAGTAAAAAAGATAAGCACTATTTTAAATCTCTTAGTTGAAAAAGAAATCCCAACTGACGGACAGCTTGATAAAACAATAGATAAACTTGAGAGGTCTCTACTCTCTACAAAGATTTCGGGCTTCTTTTGGTTATTTATTGGTTTCCTTTGCTTTTCTACTTTTTTATCTATTTGGACTAACGCTTGGTTTGCACCTTTTACAGGCCGGGTTCTCTTTTTCCTATCTTTTTTAATTGGTTTTCAAGACTTTACTCTGTCCGTACCACATATGATACATATCCCAATTTATGGGTTTGTATCCTTCTGTTTTCATAGTAGTTTTATGATTTTACTGGTTTGGGGCTTTCGAAGTTTAGGAAAATCCGCAGAAATTGAAAAGATGAATTATTACAATCTATATGTAGCATCTCAAAATAATGAAGAAAGTAATACAGGTAAATTATTCTTACCTTCAAAGAAATCATCTTCTCCCAAGTACTCTAATAAACTTTTAAACTGGATAATTGACTCTATTCCTGTCCAAATAATCCTTTTTTTTACTGCAAGTCAGATTGTTAGGCATTTTATTATAATTATACTCACAGGAATTGCTATGGGTAACATTATCTATATCCCACTATTTTCTCTTCAGAAACATTACTCTTCCCAATTTGGGTTTTTATTGTTTATTTCAATTTTACTTATGTGTGCATTTTATATTAAAAATTATTATTCTTTTATTAAAGAGGAAGAAAGCACTAAACCCCTTATGGGTATACTGATCAGTACTGCTTTCTTACAATTTAGATTTTTAAGAAATGTTCTCTATTTTTTATTGTCAAGCGCGGGTGTTATTTTCTTTATAGTAGCTATTTTTTTATTACTAACTATAAATACTGTAGTACTTAAAAACTTTGATTTAATTGACAAGACCTTAAATCTTTAAATTTTTTTAAGAATTAAATTTATTTTTTAAATATAATACTATTTCTTTTGCTAAAATATCTTTAGTTAAACTTTTGAATTGAGCTTCTAGTCCATTCGAGGAAAATATTTTTACAGAAGATTCATTCTCTCCAAAACCAATGTTTCTTCCTACTGTATTGCCAATAATATAATCTAATTTTTTATTAGATATTTTTTTCATTGCATTACTTTCTAAATCATTTGTTTCAGCAGCAAATCCAACTCTATGCACTCCACTTATTTTTTTCTCTTCTATAATTTGAGAAATGGTATATAAGATATCAGGATTATTAATTAATTTTATTAAATATTCCTGATCGGTTTTTTTGATTTTAGTTTCGGAGTACTCTTGTGGTCTAAAATCTGCTGGTGCGGCAGCCATTACTATCAAAGTATCTTGGCTTATCTCTTCTAGAATTGCATTTAGCATATCAATAGTAGTTTCTACACTTTTCCTTCTACCATGAAAATTCGCATATTTTTCTAACACATTCCCATAGATATAAACTGTATCGTTGATCCAATTAGAAATATTTTCTGCTAAATGAAACCCCATTTTTCCTGAGGAAGCATTTGATATGTAACGTACAGGATCAATCCATTCTCTTGTACCACCAGAAGTTACTATAGCTTTTTTAAATTTCACTTTTTTAGATTTGATAAATAGATTTCAATCAGTCTATTTTCAATGAATTGTATATCAGCTAATTTTCCCTGGCCCTCATCCCCGCAAACTACAACTCCTGAAGATGGATCTAAGATCTCAACTCCATCTTCATGTAGTTGGTTTAAATTTCTCTGAACTGGTTTACTCAAATACATTCCAGGGTTCATGGCAGGTGCAATAACAACAGGACATTGTATTGCTAAATATGTTGACGTCACTAAATCATCTGATATACCTGCTGCCATTTTACCAATTATATTTGCAGTAGCTGGTACTACAGCAAATACAGATGCAATTCTTTTCACTTCTATATGTGCCATATACGATTCATATTCATCAACTAACACAGGCCTTTCTGTGAGAGCTTCAAATGTAGCTTTCCCTATAAATTGGAGGGAATTTTTAGTCATTATTACTGAAACTGGATAGCCTGATTTTTTTAAATTTCTTACCAACTCACAAGCTTTGTATGCTGCAATACTCCCTGTAACTGCAATGACTATAGAACCTTTAGACTCAATCATAGTCTTCTTTTATGGAGATTATCTCTACAGGAGTATGGTCGTACCGAATATTTATTATCTTATTGCCTTCCATCTTTGAAACTGTGAGTGTTCCTTTTTTAATCTTTATAAAACTTCCCTCAGTTGGGACGTCTTGGTGCATTTCAAAAAAGTATCCTGCTATTGTTCGAATATTTTTATCTTCTTCTAAATCTTCTGAAGTGATTACATCTTTAAGTTCGTCGAGCTCTCTTTCACCTTCTATTGTATATGACTCTTCTGCACCTACATGTTCAGGAGGCTCTTCATCTGTCTCATCTCTAATTTGGCCAAAAACTTCTTCCACAATATCTTCCATTGTTAAGAGCCCCTCTACACCTCCATATTCATCAATTACAATAGCCATGTGCTGCTTAGCTATCCTTAGCTTTTGCATAACTTTTTCTATTGATAAAGACTGATAAACAAAGATAGGACTTTGCATAATAGATTTTACTGTTTCATTTTTATTTCGAGTAGGATTTGAAAGCCATTCTATCAATGCTTGAACATGAACTACACCTGTTATCTTATCCATAGATTTATCATACACAGGATATCTAGAAAATCTATGTTCAGCGACTACAACTAAAATATCCTTAACTTTTGCATCTTCAGCAATACCGATCATGTTTAATCGATGAGTCATAACTTCTTTTGCTTCATGGTCTGAAAACTCAAATGTATTTTGGATTATCCTTAATTCTTCTTTATCTATTTCTCCACGCTTATTCTGCTCTTCTAGTATAATCATAAGCTCCTCAGCAGTATGAACAAACTTATGACTTGAGTCAGGGATTTTTAAAAAAGATAGAACAAGGTTTGTAACACGATTTAGAAGGTATGTAACAGGATAAAAGAAGTAATAAAAAAACATCAAAGGAATTGCGGAATAAATAGAAACAGTCTCATAGCTTACAATTGATATTGATTTAGGTATAAGCTCACCAAGTGTGATATGTAAAAATGTAATTATACCAAATGCAATCATAATAGATACACCGTGAATATTAAAAGTATCATCAATAGGTAGGTTCAAAAAATAAAATGCATTTTCAATACTCTTAGCTACAAATTTTTCCCCCAACCAACCCAATAATAAGCTAGCAATTGTAATACCTACTTGGCATACAGATAGCATATCATTTAGCTGCGTAGCTACTCTTTTGGTTAATGTGGCAAATGGTCTTCCCTCTTTGATTAGCTCATCAATTCTTGAGGGGCGAAGGGATACTATAGCAAACTCTGCTCCTACGAAAAAACCATTTATTAGAATAAGGAGTACAATAATGAGAAATTCAACAAATGCCATTAATTGCTATTCAAACTCCAAGCATCTACCCATTCTATAGAATTAACTTCAAAATCATGTTCATTTTTTAAGGTTTCAACAAAGTGAGGGATGTGAGCTGCTCCATAAAGCAAACCCAATTCAATTGGGTTTGTGGAGCGTAGCTTTTCTTTTAAATACCCAAGTGCTACTTTATTTCGTTCTATTATGATTGCTTCTCTGGGAATTTTCATTTCTTCGTTGAAACATAGATCTTTAGCTGATTTAACCAAGTAAACTGCCATTTTTCTTTTGTACCATCTAAGGAGTTTGTTTTGGTCAGGATCATATTTCAATGTTTCTCTACTTTCATTATCCTGTTCAAAGATATTCCTATTGTCTAGCGATAAATTACGAGAAAGGTCTTCCAAACTTAAGTTTGTTTTTTGCAATATTTCTGTGAACTGGTTCAAATTTACATCTGCATTGATCCAATTTGATTCTGGTCTAAGATAGTCAGCTTGTTCTACAAATTTAAAACTTATAGCTATCTGGTTTTGAAGGTTTGTAAAGGTCTTAACATCCTGTTTCGTTTTTTCTGGCTCATTTTTTACCCCATACGGGATATTGATTGACTTTGAGGATTTAGTCATTCGTATCCCCTCATAAAAAAGGAAATCTAAATCACGAATGATTTTTTTTAATTCCTGGTAGTACCCAAGGTCTCCCACATGGATAACACCTATGATCTTAACACGGATGGATGAATCTCTATTTGATAATGTATATATAGGGGTTTGCAAAGCAGTCTCTGTCAACCTGAGAAATTCCAATTTAGTAGAAGACTCTTGTGAATATAGGGGATTGAATAAAATTAAAAATCCTAATATCACTAAACTAAATTTAGCTTTATTCAATAATACTAGGTATAAGAATGATAAAAATTTTGATTTCATAGTTAAAAGTATGTAGTACTTTAGTATCGAACCAATAGGTAAGAATAAGGATTTATCTATTTTATTTTTTCCTCAATTAATTTTTAAAATTAAGTATAGAATCTTTATTAAAAGTATAACTTGGATTCAAAAATTGTCTATACATATTTAAAAATATGAAAGCTAATCCTTTATACTAATAATAGAAGATTTTGATTTTTAAAATCGTTCGCTATTTTGCTTAGCAAACACTTTCTAGGATTTCCTTTGAATTATGTCAGATACTCATCGATATTGACCTTCCTTCAAGCCCTATCCCCGTCTATTTAGCTCGAATGATGTATTGGTATTTTAATAATGATTCATTTACTTCGATAGATGTAAAACCAGATTTTTCTAGCTCTAGTTTTACATCTGCGGCGCTTATTTTATGATCTTCTGGTGGACCCACAGGGATTTTTTTCTTCATAAAATCAACCAGTATAAGTTCTCCATTTTTTTTAAGTCCATTACGAACCATTTTCATATAAGTGACTCTATCCTCAATATGATGGTAAACGTTGACCATAAGAGCTTTATCTACTTCTTCTGGCTTTAAAGTAGGATTATCAAATTGAATTTTTCTCGTTACAATGCTTCCCGGTTTTACTGGTTCGGTTAGTAATCTTTTATTGATATGAGCAAGAAATTCATCATTTACATCTGCAGAAATAACATTTGCCCCTTTCAAAGCTAATTTAAAGGAAAAATAACCACTGCCAGATCCAATATCTATTATTGTAGCACCGTCAAGAGGACCGATAAATCCTAAAACTTTTGTAGGCTCTTGGTAACTATCTCTCTCTTCTGATTCAAAACTTTTTATTAGTTCAGAAGTAGTCTTCTTATGCATAAATTTATTTGATTTTCCACGGTGGTGATGGTGGTGCATACAATTTAGGAAAATGGTTAAACAAAGGATGATAAAGAATTTAATTGATAAATTTTTTTTTTTCATTTTCCTTAAGAAAACTATATTTTACATAAAAAGCAATTACATATTTATAAAAATTTTTAATTCGAAAATTCAGTTATTACTCTTTTTCTGAATTGTGTATAAATTTTCTTTCCTATTATCCAATGTATTACCATTTTTATGTTTAACAGTTATATTTTTATCATGAATTTTTAAAACTGATCTATGCATGTATACTTTAGTGCCTGTTAACTCTCCAGATTCTTTAGATAGTTTTGACCTCATTGCATACTGCTTAGTATGATCTACATTTTCATTTATATACCACTTGAATTTTGAAAGCTCTTCAAAATCATCATCATCAACAATAGCAATTTTAGCTCTGGATAGTTTGATTTCTTTCATATCTTCTTTTTTTCAGGATAGTATTTCTGGCGTATGAAATAGTACCAGGCATTTTCTATTTCATCAGATATTCGGATAGCCAATGTATTCATTAGTCTTAGTTGTGCCTGTTCTTCTGACTCTCTATATCCAATTTGGTCAGAAAAATAAGCCCTCACCATGATTTCATCTCTTTCCAAAGGGACTCTTTCTCCACCCTGTTCTTGCAATTCAAGTTTAACAAGAACTGCTATTTCTGAACTGAGTTGTTGGTTTCCTAAATCCAATAAATTCCCAATTCTTTGGTAATGGTTAATACTCCCATAGAGCTTAAAATAAGACTGGGATTTTTCCCTGGTTTGCAAAAATCTTCCTCTTCTATCAATTTCTGACTTTAATGCCTGAGTTAGCATTACATGCAAACCCGGTCCATAGGAATTGTTTTGGATATTTTGCACATATAGAACCCTTAAATTATCACTTACTGGAACACCATTTACCTTGGGCGGATTACCTGGTTCCTTAAAGAAAATTGCACAATGCGAAAAGAAAAGAATCAAAAAGATTCTAAGCCAAGTATCTACTCTCATGTCTCCATTGATTTTTTTTAATTCTATGAATCTATCAGAATTCTAAAGTCATAAAAAGTAAGATATTCTGTCTTGACATTTTCTATCTAAAAGAAAACTAGTATTTATGCTCATAAAACACAAAGAAATTCTAACTCTTTGTCCTCTCTACTCAAAGAACTTACAAGCTTGCCCAAGCTCCAAAGATATAATTAGCAATGAGGATTTAAATAATATCTTAGATCATTGCTCAAAAAACTTCGAAGGTTGTAAAATATACAAAAAAGCGAATGAAAAGGCAGCTTAATCTGTTTTTTGTTTCTTAGTCTGGCGGTACAATTCTAAAAGACGTTGTTCTGTTTCTGTGAATTCTAAGCTACCAATGACGAGTTCTTTGTTTATATCTTCATAGATAATTTGATCCCTTGCAGCTATCCAAAACTTCTCCGCAAAAAGTGGGAAATATTTGACTTTCCCCTCTAAGTTCCATCTAAATACCTCTCCCTCGAAGCTAGATATAAACTCAGTCTGTAAAGACGTTGGCCAGGGATTAGTTTTTTCATGATTGATAGATATTATTCCTGCTAATGTAGGTTTTCCATATGCAGATAATTTCAATTCTTGGATGTTTAATTCTCCAACCATCCCCGTAATGATATATGCATTTTTTCCATTCCCGTAATACAATTTAGGTGTAGCAATATTTTCAGCTATTTTCTCTTCTTCATTTTTTTTGGGATCAAACCAATATAGATGGTAGATCCCTGCATTCCCAGCAAATATTAGAAATGTCTTTCCTATTGGATATATAAAATATTTATTCTTTATATTTGTAATAGGTGATGGAAAATTCTTTTTATCACGAATGAGTTTAGATTGTCTTATTTCTGAAAGAGTTTCCATATACAATGAATCGTCAACAAAATAATAGAATATATTTCCATCTGTTGTAATACCTCCATGGTGGTTACATGGAATTAAAGAGTTTGAACTATAATCTTCTCTAGCTTCTAGAAGTGAGACTGCAATTATTTTACACCCAGCTCCATTAGAGAGAGCAAGTGAGATTAAAGCATGCTCTGCATCTGATGAGATACTGATATTAACAGGTAAGAGTGAAAATGACTTTAGTTTTACCAAGGGATTTGCAAGATCTCTAAAGATTACAGTTTTATTTTCTGTATAAACAATTCTATTTCTATCGTTTGATAGCTCTAATATATGACTATCTTTAGTTGACTTCAATGACAGAATTTCATCTTCAGAGCGTTTAGTAGAAAGCTTACTCTTTATTTTAGTATGGGCTAATTCAAATTTCTCTGTTTCAATCAATTTATCTATAACAACTACCTCATCTTCTTTATTATCCTTACAGGAAGTAAATAATGAGAAAAAAAAGATTAATAACGCAACTGCAATAACTATCTTTTTCCGCTGGCAGATGGAAAAAAGCCTAGGATTGTTGCGAATAAAATTGCTAAAACTGACTTTTTGCAGGAACGCTATTAATAAATAATTAATAATAAATGAAAACATCTATGTACTGAGAAGATCATCTTTCAAAGGTTGCTCTAAATTTTGGAATTCAATATCTCCTAAAAAAATTGCATTCGCAGTGGTTCCTACCATTTGCGTATCTATATAGGAAAGGGATCCTCCTGTGAGCATAGAAATTAAAGATAGCAATCCCTTGTTTTTTCTTGGAACTATTTTAGAGGATTTTGAATATATCACAGAATAAAAAATTGTTTGAATATTATCTAAGGAAATAGGGCGAATTAGAAGACGTGTTCCTGTAGTACGAATAGATGTATTAAATATATTAATTTTATTTTCTTTGAATAGACAATACAGTAGAAGTTCCTTTGAGAGGTAGGATTCCTTTCCTAGTAGGATAGCAATATCTTTTACCATTCGAGATTGTAATCTTATCAAGAAATATATTTCAGGAAGTATGCTCATAACACCTAAATTACCAGGAAGAACACTTAGAGCTGAGCTCAATGCTGCAGATTGGAGTGAGTATTTTCGAACCAATGGACGAATAATTTCACCCGGATCACCTACCGCCTCTGCATAAGGGCTTTGGTATGAATCAATCTCAAAAATAAACTCTTCAAACTTTTTAGAATGGGAAAGATTTTCAGTTTCGATTTTGTTTTTCATACCTATAAATGTGTTTCAAAAAAAGGCTACTTTATTTTGCTATTCAATCATGAAAGACAGGTTACTCAAATTACAACAAAAATATTTGAAAATTGACGAGGAATTGTCATCCCCGCAGAATTTAAAGCCTGCCCAGATGAAAGAACTTTCAAAAGAAAGAGCTAGGCTAACTCCCATTTACAATAAAATTGAGGAATTCCTTAAAGTAGAGAAAGATTTACTAGATGGCAAAGCTATTTTAGAGACGGAAACGGATTCTGAAATGATTGGGATGTTAAAATCAGAAATAGAAAGTTCAGAACAAAGTATCAATGATCTAACACAAGAACTGGAAATTATGCTTTTGTCTCCAGATCCCAACTCAGGGAAAAATGTTCTCATTGAGATTCGTGCAGGAACGGGTGGAGAAGAAGCTGCACTCTTTGTTGCTGATATTTTTCGAATGTACACCAAGTTTTCGGAAAAGAAAAAGATGAGGTATGATGTTGTAGAAGCAAGCCCAACAGGATTAAAGGGTTTTAAAGAAATTATTTTTTCTATAGAAGACGAAAGAGCGTATGACACATTTAAATTTGAACCTGGTGCACATAGAGTCCAAAGGATCCCCGCTACAGAGTCGGGTGGTCGGATCCATACCAGTGCAATCACTGTAGCAGTTTTACCGGAGGTAGAAGAATCAGAACTCCAAATTGCAGAAAATGAGATACGTGTAGATGTATTTCGTTCGAGCGGCCCAGGTGGTCAATCTGTAAATACTACTGATTCTGCTGTTCGAATCACACATATACCCACAGGAATTGTGGTGAGTTGCCAAGATGAAAAATCTCAATTGAAGAACAAAGACAAAGCTATGCGAATCTTGCGAGCTAGAATCCAAGAGAAAACAGAACAAGAAGCCAAAGCTAGTGCGGATGCTTTAAAAAAGCAAATGGTGGGAACTGGAGATAGATCAGAACGGATTAGAACGTACAATTATCCCCAAGGAAGATTGACCGACCATAGAATCAATTATACCTCCCATAATCTTGCAAATATCATGGAAGGGGATTTGGAAGATTTAATTGCTGAACTAACCCTTCAGGATAGAATCCAAAGACTCCAAGAAAACAAAGGTTAAAGTATTCTTGTCTTTTGAGCTAAGAAGTCAAAGAGGTACTCTCCTGTGATTTCTCCAGGGAGAATTGTGTAGAAAGCACCATCTGCTTCTAATTTTTTTCCATCCTCTCTATCATCCACTGTTAGAACTATTTTTGCGTGAGGAGCCAGTTTTTTTAGGGAAGAGAGAAGTCTATCATTTGTGGTGCCTTTTAAAAATGCATCGGAAATGGTTGAAATGATATAAGTTGCATCATGAATCCCATTGTGCTCCAAAGATTCAACATGGGCTAAATCCACATATACCCATCTGAACCCAGCCTTTGCCAACTCTTCTTTTGTGCTGGGATTGTAATCGGCTATAGTTATCCTATCTGCAAGCTTAGGAGAATTTTCCTTTATAAGACGGAGGAGGGTTCTCGCGATCCGAAAATGCCCTAGAATTAAAATATCCCGAATGTGCGCATGTTGATCATGGGTTCCTACGTGATGGTCATCAGTAGCGGTATCCTTAAGTCCAATTCTAGCGGCGAATCTTGTCAGTTGGAGTGCAAGGGAATGGTTATAAACTATCATATATGTTGATAAAACAGATGCGATGATCGTTGCTGTAAGGATAATCGCACTCAGTTGTTCTGAAATATGGCTAAATGTTGATCCAATAGTTAGAATTACCAAAGAAAACTCACTGATCTGTGCCAGGTTGATTGTTGCTACAAATGAATTTTTGATACCCTTACCTTGAGAGAGTACAAGTGGAAATATTGTGATCAAACGAATAAAAAGCATCAAGAGAATGATTAAAAATGCTACTTGAACGGTTACAAATGTGGGAACGGGAACTTTTAATCCTAGTGTTACAAAAAAGAGGGTAATAAAAAAATCTCGGATCCCAATCACTTTAGAAATTACATCTGAACTGAAAGGAAAAGCAGCAATTGATAAGCCTGCAATCAATGCCCCCATCTCTATAGAAAGACCAAATTTATCTGCCACAGCACAGAGACTAAAACACCACATCATGGCACTCAAAAGAATGAGCTCAGGACTTGAAGAGATAGAGTTAAATAGCCTAACCAAAACATACTTACTGATTACAAATGACATAGTTAAAATTAGAAATATATTTGCAAACGAGATCAAAATCTTTAAAACTTCTGGATTATTTAGATTTGGCTGCACCCCCATAAATAGAATTGCCCAAATATCTTGGAAAATGAGAACACCAACCGTCAATTTTCCCGCTAGAGTGCTCAATTCCACTTTGTCTTGGAGTAATTTAATTACAATGAGAGTAGAACTCAGAGAAAGTGCTATACAAATATAAAGCCTATCAAATTTTTCATTCCCCACAGGAAATGGAATTACACTTAAAAAAATATAGGCAAACAGAACAGAGAGAGTAAATTGAAAGATCCCTAAAATGAAAACTGCTTTTCCCATCTTTGCCAATTCAGGAAGATTGATCTCAAGCCCAATGATAAAAAGTAAGAGGATAAGCCCAATTTCAGAGATAACTTCAATGCTCTCTCGATCTGTTACCAATTTAAAACCCATTTGTTCGCCGAGTAAAACACCAGCTAAGATATAGCCCAAGATAAGAGGCTGCTTTAAAACTTTTGCTATATGAGCAAGGGCAGTAGCTACGATAATTGACAAGCCTATGTCCTGAAGGATATTGTGCTGACCCCCTCCAGAAGCGAGAAAAAATGAAGTACCAATTCCTTGGATTATGCTAGTTATTTCCATAGTATATATATCTATGTATCGTTAATTAAAAAATCTGAAAAGAAGAATTTTCCCTAGGTTTAAAAATAAACTTTTTAAAATAAATCACAAACCAATTCCGCAAGCTTAGGATTATGAATAAGTTGGAAATAAAAATTTACTTTTTTAGTATGCTAAGATCTAAAAAAATGAGGCTATTCACTACCAATCAATAAGAATTGCTATTTTATCGGAGAAACATGGAAATATCTGTACGTTAGAAAAAGGCTATACCAAGTGCAAAGCAACTGAATATGATTAAGAGAATATATTCAGTTGTTTAAGGATTCTAATCTCCCATTAAAAAATTAGCTATCTTTGTACTACATATATATACATTAGTTAAATGTTGTACAAAATTAATTTTACATTACTCACTATTTCTACTAATTACAGCCAATGCAATACGTATGGTATCATAGGGTATCTCTTCTCTTAGTTCTAAATAAATAGGCTTGAGGCGATCTCTTCCTACCTTTTTGGAAGCCAAGGAAACTTTATGAACTTCATCATCAGTGATATAAATTTTATAGTCTTCTCTGTTTGTGGAGTTGATATATTCACAAAGGTATTCTATCACAGTTGCTTTAGATCTACCAATCTTATCCACTATAGATCCAAGTTCCTCCATATTCTTAAAGCTTTCAAAAGCTTGAGTTTTTGCCAATGGTTGGGTGGATGTGGAAATGGGCTTTTTGCTTTCAACTGGTATACGTTCACTTTTAACATCTAATGAAAGTTTGTTTTCTTTGCTTATTTGAATCACAATTTTCAATACCTGTTCTCCAAATTCTTTCAGTTTTTGTTCTCCTATTCCATATATGAGTCTGAGTGACTGGAGAGTAGATGGGCGAACTTTTGAAATTTCCCGTAAGGTGGCATCACTAAAAATTTGGAAGGGAGGAACATTTCTGAGCAGTGCTATGGTTTTTCTATATGTGCGAAGCTCTTCGAAGAGAACTTTGTCTACTCCCTCCCAAGACTCTTTTTCTATGCTTGTAGATCGAACGGAAGTAGATTGCTCCTTTACAATGGGCTGGAAAAGTTCAATGGTCTTTTCTTGTTTTAGAATCAGGGCTGATTCTTTAGTTAGCTTTAAGGTGGGGTACATTCCTCCTTCTTGGGAGAGATTGTTTTTAGATACCAATTGGTTGACCCAATCTTTTAATTGTTCTGTGGTAAACTCTTTTAGCAATCCATAAGTTGTGAGTTTATCATGCCCTAGCTCTCTGATTTTTTTAAGATTTTCTCCTCTAAGAATACTAATAATGTGAGACGCCCCAAATCTCTCATTAACTCTTACTACACAGGACAAAATTTTACGGGCTATTGTATTACCATCTGGAACAATTTCTAATTCACTGAGACAAACATCACAAGCTCCACAGTTTTCTTTTTCATACCCTTGACCAAAATAGTTTACAAGTTGCTTGTGCCTGCAAATAGGTGTTTTGCAGTATCTCTCTAATTCCTCTATTTGAGAGAGCCTAGCCCTAAATAATTCCATATCTGAATTAAACTCTTCTTGATTTTTCTCATGAATGCTTCGCCAAACAAATGAATCACTACCAGAATAAAAAAGAGTGCATTCAGCTTCCAAACCATCCCTTCCTGCTCTTCCTGTCTCCTGTTGGTAGCTTTCTATTGATTTGGGCATACCCGTATGTATTACATATCTTACATTGCTACGATCTATCCCCATTCCAAAGGCAACAGTAGCAACTATGATATCACATTTTTCAGTGACAAAAGCCTCTTGGACTTCTTTTCTTTCATCGGGGGACATTCCAGCATGGTATGGAAGGCAATCAATGCCCTTAGATTTTAGCATTGCGGAAATTTCATCTACATCTTTTCGACGAATGGAATAGATTATACCTGACTCTTTTTTATGGCGCTCAATGACATCTAGAATTTGACGATTTAAAGAAACACGTGGAATTATTTGGTAATTAAGGTTAGGCCTATCAAAATTTCCTACTATAATCTTAGGATTTATATACCCTAATTGCAGTACAATATCTTGTTTCACTTTTTCTGTAGCAGTAGCAGTGAGTGCCTGTAAGACAACATTTGGAAATATTTGCTTTAGTTTTCCTAGCATTCGATATTCTGGACGAAAGTCATGGCCCCACTGACTCACACAATGTGCTTCATCAATCGCAAATGCCCTAACATTGCACTGTTTTAGTACTTCTATAAAATCTGGCATCATGATGCGTTCGGGAGATACATATAAGAGTTTACATTTACCCGATCTTAGCATTTCTTCATGATTGGTTTTTTGGGAATAGGTGAGAGACGAGTCAAATTGAATTGCAGTTATGCCCATTTCGCGAAGACCATCAACCTGATCTTTCATGAGAGATATAAGCGGAGAAATTACAACAGTACAACCCTCTAAATAGAGGGCTGGTAATTGATAACATAAGGACTTACCACCCCCTGTGGGCAAAATGACCAATGAATCTTCACCTTTTAAGACTGCTTTTATTGCCTCTTCCTGTAATGGACGAAGTGTTTTAAATCCCCAATATTTTTCCGCGAGCTCTAATATTTTTTCCATACACTTCTTATTTTTTGTATAGTAATTTTAATTCAA
>Ga0209550_10002903_pt1 | contig 16451 bp, 15 predicted proteins | sample LauGreSuBDMM15SN_2_FD_187567 | JGI IMG/M metagenome (GOLD analysis project Ga0209550, IMG submission 187567) | Freshwater lake microbial communities from Lake Michigan, USA - Su13.BD.MM15.SN (SPAdes) (version 5) | ecosystem: Environmental > Aquatic > Freshwater > Lake | place: Lake Michigan...
AATTTAATTTAAAGGTTATCACGATTTAGCGGAAGAGGAACTGGGGTTTACCTGATCGGAAGCCCTAGTGACCAAAGGATTATGAGCAGCTTCAAGAAATAAAACCTTATTAAAATCAATAGGTTACAAGCGATCCACAGTTGTGTGGAAGCAAATGTGGAAGCAATAAAAAAGCCAATTCACAGGCAACTACTTACATAGATCATGGCAGTTGCGTCAACACCAAAATAATGATGCAATGCCGCGCGAGTGTCGCTCCGGCCCATTACTCTAGAGAAAATCAAACGCTTGATTTAACCAAGACCTAGAGCCTTGTTGCTATCAAATGAGCTCATCGGCTGGCGTCCCTGCGGAGGCACTCCGTTAATCCAAGCAGGAAACACAGCCTCGTAACCAGGGTGGCTGTGCGCTCTTTTCACAATGCCGCGTTCAGACGCGTATTCGCTTTGAACCGATTGTTGAATATTTAAAACAGCAGTGAGGCAGCAGTCAACATTTTCAAAACGATTCAAAATTTCTTTAAGTGAATAGTTTTGAAAGAAACCGGACACCTCATTTTTTAACGCAACCTGGGGCAAAGCTTCCTCTTGGCGATCTATCCAGTCAAGCCGGCCAGCTGCAGTACAAAATGCAGACCAGAATTTCGGCTCCACTGCACCCAATGCAATTTCATGGTCATCTATCGTTTGATAAATTTTGTAGCAAGCCCACCCTCCAGACAACAATCCTTCAGATCGCATTGGAAGGCTTGCAGAGCAGCCCAAACCAGCCAAATCAAATGACATCAATGGCGATACAACATCTGCCAAAGCAATGTCGATGTAGCATCCTTGTCCGTCTTTGTGTCGCGCATGAATGGCGCCCAATATCGAAGACATTGCGAACATGGAACCAAGGCAATCTGCCAATGGCGGAAAAATCAACGAGGGCACCATCTTGGAGGATCCAACACCAGCCAAAAATCCAGCTGTAGAGAGATAGTTGTTGTCATGGCCAGCGGCCTGCTCCAGCGGCCCACTTTGCCCATATCCCGACAAGGACACTATGATTAAAGCTGGGTGTTTTTCTCTCAAAACTTGGGGATCAAACCCGATGGATGCCATTACCCCAGGTCGAAATGACTCAATGAGCACATCGGCAGTTGCAATCAAATCATGCAAGGCAAGTTTGTCACTCTCTAATCTAAAGTCAACTGTCATGAGCTTCTTCCCAGCATTGACTGACGCATGCCAAGCTGGCCTGCCATCTTCAAAATGGGGACCAACCTGCTTGAGCCCATCACCTGTTGGTGGTTCAACCTTGATCACTTCAGCGCCCAAGTCATTCAAGAGCAATGAAGCCAACGGTCCTGGCAAATAGCGAGAAAGATCCACTATTTTGATGCCCTCTAAAAAGGTATGCAATTTGGACTTCATCCAAGCCACCTTTTCCTTCTTCTGTAGTGCTTCACATCTCTGTAGCTTTGCGTGTTTTGAGAAGCACCTAACCCTAGATAAAACTCACGTATATCTTCGTTATTTTGCAACTCTTGGCTTGTGCCATGAAGCATGATGCGGCCGTTTTCCATCACATACCCATACTGCGCAATTCGAAGTGCGGCACGAACATTTTGTTCAACAATTAAAACAGACATTTTTTTCTCAACTGTGACTTGCTCAATTCGCTCAAAAAGCTCTTGAACAATTCGTGGTGCCAGCCCCATGGAAGGCTCGTCAAACAACATCAATTTGGGTCGAGCCATCAAAGCCCTTCCAACCAGAAGCATTTGCATTTCCCCACCGGAGAGAAAACCTGCAGTTCGTTTAGTCAACTTTTTAAGCGCGGGAAAGTAACCGTAGACGTTTTCCATGTCGTCCAAAATAATGTCTTTGTCTTTTCTGAAATGTGCCCCAACACGCAAGTTTTGCTCTACTGTCAAATGCTGCAGGACTCGCCGTCCTTCCATTACCTGCACAGTGCCTTCACAAACTATCCGCACAGGGTCAGCATTAGTACGGTCTTCCCCATGGACCCATATTTGCCCACCTACCACTTTACCCCTCTCAGCCCCCAGCAAACTTGAAATGGCCTTGAGGGTGGTCGTTTTGCCAGCACCATTACCCCCCATCAAGGCAACTACCTGCCCACTTGGAACCTCGAGGCTAAGGCTTCTGAGAACCTGAATCACACCATCAAACACCACATCTACATTTTTCAGCACTAGTGCTGACGCACCCACTTCGGCTGGGCTAGTCGGTGCAATTGTTTGCGGCAGCATGGTCGACTCAGTTAATTGCGCTGTTTACCATTTGGCCAATGCTGGCACTGGCATCCAATCGGTTGAGACGGCTTCAAGTTTTCCGCCTTTAACCGTCATGGCTTTGACTGCCAAATTGTCCGTTGGAAAAGGAGCATCTTTTCGCAACTGCAAGCTAGGCATCAGGCCTTGAAACGACTCAGCCGCATACGGCCCAGATAACAATGCGTCATAAATAGCTTGGCCACTCAAATTGCCAGCACCCACTTTAGCAACTGCTTTTTCAACTGCAGCCACAGCCAACAAAGCTTGGCCCGCAGTTTGCGCCGCAGTTATGCCCCAAGTTCCACCTTTAACTTTATTGTATTTGGCAAAAATATCAGCAACCTTGACCGCTGGATCGTTGTAAGGCGCAAAAGCAAAAACCGAATAACTTCCCTCTAAATCTGCCATGGGAATCGCTTTGGCGGCTTCTGTTAACCCATTGTGTGAAGATGTCACGATGGGCGTTTTAAGCCCTAATTCCTTCAACGCTTTGGCTGTAGCAACGACCTGGGCAGTGTTGGTGCCGACCAAGATCAAATCAGGTTTGAATTTAGCCATCTCTTGAATTTGGCTGGTCACGGTAATGGGCTGGTTATCCACCCATTGAGAACTCACCACGTTAAATCGATCGGGATAGGCTTTTGCCAGAGCTACAACTCCATTGACCTGATCGACATATCCAGCCAGGCCCTGCGTACTCACAGTACCAATGCGCAATGCACGCTTTTCCGGTAAGCGCGCTTGCATATATGCAAACAATCCAGCGAACTCATGCGAATAAGTGGGCCTGTAGGAAAAATGCCATCCATCCGATGTCCACAGCGGCCCGATCATGGCTGTCCCCATAATCATGGGCACCTTGTCGACCGGCAAACGCTTCATCAGACTGACTAAATCAGGGGACCCCATACCTAAAAAAACGATGGGTTTATCTGACGAAAGAATTTGCGGCCAAGTCCGCGCAACAACGCTTGCGTCATAGCGCATATCGTGTGTCTTGATATCAAGCTTGACTCCAATGGCCTTTCCCTTAGTGTCATTCCACCAATCAAATACGGATTGCTGACCAGCCCACCAACTGTCCATCACATTGGCAAAGGGTCCTGTGTAATCCAGAGAAACCGAGACTGTATAGGTTTGCTGAGCTTGTGCCATCAAAGACAGCGTCGCACAGGAAGCCGCCAAAAAAGCACGGCGCGTAGATTTCCAAATGGTTATTTTCATTTCATGTCTCCTTTTAATTAATAGATGTGGAACTTCAACTTAAAAAAAATTTATCCCCTTGGATAAGGCCAAATTCGGTAGCTTGACTTCAGAATGGACCATCGATGCGCTAGCCCTAAGGGTTCAAACAGCAGCATCAAAATGATGACACCACCCAGCACAACATTGGTCATCGAAAAAACTGTTCCACCGCTCATACCGGTGAAACTTGACAACACTTTCGTTCCTAATAAATGCACTCCTTCCTGCAAAAGTGTGATTACAGCAACACCCAACATTGCACCAAATGGAGTGTGCATGCCGCCAACAATAAGCATTCCCACATACCAAACTGAAAGCCAAAGAGTAAATTGATCTGTCGAAACATAGCGAACAAAATAAGCATACAAAGCACCACTGAATCCCGCAAACAAAGCGCCAACAAAAAAAGCTTGGATTTTGACTTTAGCCAAATTCACACCGACCACGGAACTTGCAATGTCATTGTCGTGAATTGCACGAAATGCTCGTCCCGCTCTGCTGCGACCCAGATTGGTAGCCACCAAAAATGCCACTGCCGCCACGCTCAGCACTAGCAAGAAATAAGATCTGGGTGTGTTAATCACCCATCCAAAAATGACAGGGGGATCTACCGACATACCGGCAGAACCACCAAACCACCCGTCAGGCAGTCGAATCATCACAATTGGAAAAATGATTTGCGCTGCTATGGTTGTTAAAGCAAGATAAAACCCTTTGATTCGCACCGCAGGTAATCCAAACAAAATACTAACGATCCCAGCAGCCAAACCTGAACAAGGCAATGTGACCCAAATGCTCCATCCATTGGCGGCCATACTTGCTGCGACAAATGCACCGATACCCACAAATGCAGATTGGCCTAAATTCAGCAAACCTGCCATGCCAATCGTGATGTGCAAGCCGAGCACGGCGACCAAGGTGATTCCCCCCAATGTGAGAATGCCTAGCCAGTAATTATTCATCAGCCAACCCATAGAAGCCAGCAGCAAAAAAGAAGCAACAAGGCCCAATCGCTGAGGCCATGTTCGCAGCAGACCTTGCTCTGCAGCATAGGATTGAAAGAAAACACCTGAAGGCAGCATGCTCATAATCTCTCAATCCTTTTCCATCCAAAAAAACCTTGAGGGCGAAAGAGCAAAAGAAAAACCATTAGCAGGTAGGGAAATATCATAGATGCTGCACCAGCAGTATGCGGATCAATATAACGAGATGCAAGTGCCTCACCAATACCGATCAAAATACCAGCCAAACTTGCACCACGTACGCTCTCCAGACCACCCAATAAAGCAACCGGTAATGCGCGTAGACCAATCTCAGCGGCCTGCAAACCTAAGACCTTGCCTGACAACAATATGATGGCAGCAATCAAGGACAAGGTCACACCTAGCATCCATGCAATCGCGGTTGCATTCCGAACTGAAATGCCCAAGGACATGGCTGTCACATGATCCTCTGCAACTGCAGCGAGTCTCAGTCCGGCAGAAGTGTGAGTAAAAAATAAATTCAATAATTCGGTTAAAAGGAATGTCAGTAGCGCCCCGATCAAAAGTGACTTGTTGACCAATATGTCACCAATTTTCCAAGCTCCATCGGGTAACACTTGGGGGAACGGTCTGGTTTGTGCTCCAAAAATAAGTTGCACAGCTCCTTGAAGCAAAATTAGAAGTCCAATGCTGGCCATCACCACACTAAAAACTGGTTGCCCAATGAGCCGTCGAAATACGAGTCTTTCAACGACGGCTCCCATGCAGACGCTAGCCACGAGGGATAAGGGTAAACCTGCCCAAAGAGGCATCTCCATTTTTTGAACAAAAAACCATACGAAAAATGCGCTCACCATGATCACTTGGCCCTGTGCCAAATTGACAATTTTGGATGCCCGATAAATCACCACAAAAGACAAGGCCACCACACCATAAACTGCCCCTGTCAGCGTGCCGTTGATAAGCGTTTGTAGCACTTCCATGTCAGCTCCTAACACTGGTAATACGAACGTCCTGTCGAACGTGCGCTTCCGTACCATCTTGATATTTCACAGTCACGTCCAATGGGCAAAAGTCCTCGCCGCTGTACATGGCACCAATCAACGGCGCATAGCGCAGTTCAATGACCTCGCGTCGTAATTTTCGAGAACGTGTTAGCTCTGAATCATCGGCATCGAGTTCCTTTGGAAACAAGGCGAACCTCAGCGCTTGCGCATGTAACTCCATGACGGAATTAATCTGAGTTAAAGTTTTTGAAATTAATTCATGGACTTGCGGCATCTGACTCAAATCTGAAAATGTGCTCCATGCAAGCCCAATTCGCTCGGCATATCTGCCCACCAGATGTGAATCAATGTTAACCAACACAGTGACAAAATCTCGGGTTTCGTCACCGATGGCAATGGCATCGCGAATGTACTGTGATGACCTTAACTGATTCTCAATAAATTGCGGGGGAAACGATTTACCATTTTGAAGTTTTCGCAAGTCTTTAATTCGGTCCATGAAAATGAACTCTGATGTCTCATTCAGCAGGATCGCGTCGCCTGTTTTGAAAAATCCATCTTCATGGAAAGTTTGGGCGGTAGAAGTCTCATCTAAATAGTACCCACCAAAGCCGCTCGCCCCATGCAGTTGCAATTCATTGTCTTCACTTAAGCGTGCACGCAAGGGCTCACCTACACTTGGGTCCACCATCAGCAATCGCCCCAGAGTTTTTGGATCAAAGGCTCCACCCCAATGTGCCGATACCAAACCGTACTCGGTAGACCCATACAAGTTGCGCAGCGGAACACCCATTGCATGGAATCGATGAAACACTTCTGCAGACATTCCCGAACCAGCTGACAATGAAATGATTGCGCGCTTTAGTCCTAAGTTATCGCGTATAGCACGCAGAACAAGTATTTCTGCTAGCCAAGACTTCCAGTTACCCTGGGCGCCAGCACGAAAAGCCCAATCGACCAGCCGACGTCGATATGGGCCTGCATCCAGCATGGCAGCCGCCACCTCCGCAGACATCATCTCCCATTGTCTAGGTGTGAACAACAAGAATTGAGGACTCAGTTCACGCAAATCAGACTGAACAGTTGAAGCCTTCTCGCTGAAATGAACAACAGCAGGCGCTAACAACGCAAGCGCCAAGCCAGTGATCTGCTCCGCAGCCCAAGCCGGAGATATGTAACTTAAGTATTCAATATGGGGGGGGATTTTAAAACTAGCAACCAATCGGTAAGCGCTGTCAAGCAAGTACCTGTGAGTTAGAACCACTCCCTTGGGACGCCCTGTAGTGCCAGATGTGTAACACAATGCTGCTATGTCCGTGTCCTTGGCAGATTGAATTATTTCAGCTAGAAATTTCTGATCTTGGTCTGATGGATTGCGCCCCTCTTCAAGCAAAAGATGAAACTCTAATAAACGCGCATCTTGATAATTCCAAAGCCCACGACCTTCTAAGAAAACAATGGTCTGAAGTTGTTCAGCTAGCAGGGTGATTGAAAGCGTCTTATCGACCTGCTCTTGATCTTGTGCAAATAGAATTTTGGCTTTGCAGTGATTTAAGATATACATCAATTCATCACTGGAGGCATCTGGGTAAAGACAAGTCACACTTGCGCCTACCGCCTGTGCAGCATATTCAATGAGATAAGACTCAGGAAGATTTTCGCTGATGACCCCAACCACATCGCCTTTTTGAAGCCCTCTTGCTCGAAGCGCGTGCGCCAAAGCCAAAACATCTTGACTGAACGATTGCCAACTCATGCTTTGCCAAATACCGAATCGCTTCATTCGCACAAAAGGGGCATCTCCCAATTTGCTGGCTTGCTCAAACAAAAGACGGGGCAGCGTTTGATGGTGCCCCATGCGCGGATCATTTCCGTGTTGTCCCAGAATCTCGAAGGCAGAGTGGATTTGACTCATTCTTCAAGCCCCAGGTAGGCACTGATCACTCGCGGATTTGTACGAATAGCCTCTGGCGCACCTTGCGCAATGGTGGTACCCCACTCCATGACAACGATACGATCCGAAATGTCCATGACCACATCCATGTCATGTTCAACGAGAATGACTGAGATTTGTCGACCATCTTTGATATCAAGAATGTATCTGGCAAGGTCCGATTTCTCTTCGATGTTCATGCCCGCCATTGGCTCATCCAAAATCAGCACCTTCGGCCGCATCGCCAAAGCACGGCCCAAGTCGACACGTTTTCGAACCCCATAAGGCAGTTCCGCAACGCGAGCATGGCGAATATCCTCCAGCTCTAAAAATTCAATGATGCTTTCTGCTTCCAAAGTGAATGCGGTCTCTTCACGCTGAACTTGTCCCCAGTAGAAGAAACTTGCGAACAACCCAGATGTCATGTGTGCGTGAAATCCGCACAAAATATTTTCTCGAACTGTCATGCTTTGGTATGTCTGGATACCTTGGAACGTTCGAGCAAGACCTAATTCAGCGTAACGGTGCGGAGGTAAGTGCGTCACATCTTCACCCATAAAGCGCACACTGCCCTGATGGGGCTGATAAAAACCGCAAAGGCAATTGAGCAGGCTTGATTTACCTGCGCCATTGGGCCCAATGATTGAAAGTAACTCGTTCCCATACAGACTGAAATTCACATCATCCAAGGCCTTAATTGCGCCAAAGGAAAGAGATAAATTACGTGCCTCAAGCACAGGCTCAGTCATGTGTGCCCCACTTGATTAGTAACTTTAGAAATTTGATGGAGGCGATTGATCCCGTCCTGCGTGAGCTGTCTTGCATCGGTCAACACGAAACTACCAGTCTCCAAGGACTCATCCAAGACCCACTCATCTGCTCGCAATAGGCATACCTCTTTGAATGCTTTAGCCAACCGCTGCTCTGATATGGGCGCACACCCTGTATCCCCCCTCCATTTAACAGAAATCTTATCTTTGGAATCTGTACGAGTCACAGTTAAATTACATGCAGCCAGATCTGTCAGGAGTTTGGCGAATCCTTTCAATTGATTTGCATGCAACAACATGCCTTTGACCCTTGCACTTTCATCTACACGCCCAAGTACCAGCAACCGGGGGGATCTTTGACCGCATGAACACGGCGTAAGCTCTAGACGGACCAAATCTCCCGTTGCAAATCTGAGCAAGGGTAGTTCTTGGGCTTCTAGCGTCATGACAAACTCACCAGCAACGCCATCAGGAATACGCTCCCCAGTATGTGGATCAAGAACTTCAAACATGACATCACGGTGCAAATGCAAACCAAATTGCGATTCACAACCTAATGCAACAACACCAGACTCTGCTGTTCCGTATAAGTCAAAACACTGGATCCCCCAGCGTTGCGACATTTCCTGTCGCATACCCTGCGCAAATGGTTCTGCACCAGCCAGTGCCAGCCGAATAGTTGGACGCTTAAATTCCTTGGGCAAAGCTTCCATTTGCTCCATGAGCAATCGAAGATGGCTTGCAATGCCCACAAAAGCTGTAGCGCCTGCCCGAGAAGCAAACTCAGCGGCTTGCATTGTTTGCTGAGGACCAATAGGCAAGACTTGTGCGCCGATTTTGAGAAGTGCTTGGTGAAACAACAAACCGGCTGGAGTGAAGTGGTATGAAAATCCGTTCAACACCTTGTCATTTGGTAAAAATCCTGCCTGGCTTAACTGCTCTGCTAAGCGATCGACTGCAGCAACAATCAAGGGTTCAATCAAGCCACCAGGCGAAGTAAACCAAACACTTGCCGACAGGCCGTCTGGGATGATTGAGTGATGACCGATCATCAAAGACGACTTAGATCTGACTTTAACTTTCTGCAATTCATCCCAAGTTGGCCAATGGTCAGAAGAAAATCCCGCCTCTTCCAAACGAATGCGAATGTCCCCCACCCTAGACCAGTGACGTGCCAACAGACTGCTCAAACGTTCATCTGCTGAATCAGGTCTGCCCATAGTAGTCATATATTTTTTTGACTTGACTTTAAGTTAGGGATTAGAAACGGACATCCAAACCCAAATCTCTCGCTATCAAAAGCATCTGAATCTGGCTGCTGCCATCGCCAATAGTACAAATTCGGTTGTCGCGGTAATAACGAGAAACTGGGCAGTCATCCATATAGCCCCAACCACCGTGCACCTGTATCGCCTGACTTGCCACTTCGTTTCCAATTTCACAGGCATAGTATTTGGCCATAGACAACTCCTTCATGGTGACCCTGCCTTGGTCACCCAACCACGCGGCTCTGTATGTCAACAAGCGTGCAGCGTCTACTTTGACAGCCATCTGAGCAATTTGCTCTTGAATCAATTGAAGACTACCAATTGTTCCGCCAAATGCCTTTCGGTCCTTAGCGTAAGTGATCGAATGTTCCAAGGCTGCTGAAGCCAACCCAACTGAGCAGGCTGCTAAAAAAACACGCGCCTGCTGGTATCCCTTGTGCAACAAATGCCGTCCTTCCCCTTCCTTACCCATCAGGGCGTCATTTGCCAGTTCACAATCATCAAAATACAAGGGGCGTGTATCCCCTGAACGCCAGCCCAACTTGCTGTATGGCTCGCCCTGTGAATAGCCTTTCGCCTCTTTGGGCACTAAGAAAAGTGAAAACGACTTGCGGTCAGCATCTGGCGCAGAGGTTAACGCCAGTGTCAGCGCAAAAGAGGAAATCTCAGTGCCAGCATTTGTGATGTAAGCCTTCTGACCCTTGATCGACCATCCACTAGCTGTTGAAATAGCACGAGTTGTGAAGGAAGCTGTATCCGAACCTGCCTGAGGCTCGGTTCCAGCCAAAGCCCCCAAAGATTCTCCTTTGATAATCCCTGGAAGATAGCGAAGTTTTTGTTCCTCAGAGCCAAATCTCTGCAAAATCAAACCAGCAGCAACACTCACCATAGTTGTTACGGCCAGAGTTTGATCAGCCTTTGCCAGCTGCTCAATTGCCAGTGCCATGTCCATGGTACCTAGACCCATGCCACCATATTTTTGATCAAACGGGATGGCAGTAATCCCAAGCTTTCCAACTTTTCGAAAGAGCTCAGTCGGGAATTCAGCCTTGCGATCCATTTCTTCAGCAACAGGCGCAACCTCTGATTTTGCAAAATCAGCCACCAACTCTTGTAAGCGCAGTTGATCTTCAGTCAAATCAAAATTCATTTACTTATCCAATCATGAGTTAATTTATTCACCACTTGTCAAAGGCAGGTGGAGTTTTCTCTATGAAGGCCTTCATGCCCTCTTTCCATTCATCTCCACCCACTAGCATCGAAAGTGCCTCAATGCCAAAACGACGGGCAGTTCGCAAGTCGGCGTCTTCACTCAAATACACGCTGCGCTTTGATTGCGCTATCGCTTTAGGTCCCAGCTTTCGCATTTCAAGCGCCAGATCTAAGGCAGTCTGCAATAATTTTTCGCCAGGGACAACGGCAGAACAAAGCCCATTTTTATCTGCCGTTTGTGCATCAATATGAAGCCCTCGCAGAATCCAATCTAGTGCCTTGCCCCGCCCCACATGACGCGCCAACTTTTGAACTCCACCAGCACCAGCTACGGCACCTAAGCGCGTCTCAGGCAAACCAATTTTTACGTGATCGGCCAAAATGCGAAAGTCACAGGACAAAGCCAACTCACATCCGCCACCCAATGCAAATCCATTGATCGCAGCAATGGTTGGAAACATCATTTCTTCCAAACGGTCAAAGAGAACTGCTATGTCAGCCAAATAGCGATCACGCGCATCAAATGAATTTAAAATTTGCGCGTCTGGACCAGCGAAGTACCGCAAATGGGCACCACAGCAAAAAGCTCGCTCCTGTCCAGTCACAATCAAAGCACGTGTGCCGAAACGCTCAATCAAGTCAAGTGCCTGATTGAACTCAGATATGAAGTCCAAAGAAAGCGTATTCATCTCCTTGGGACGCGTCAGCGTAATCAAACAGATCCCACGTTCGATCCAAGACAGACTTAGCGCTTTCCCAACAAAGGTTGGATTTTCCAAAATTTCGCCCACATCCGACTCCAAGCTTGAAGTAACAATTTCAAAATACCCGTTAAATAAGCATAATTAACCAATTGTTTTTTAAACTGACAAATAGTCAGAATACTTTTCATATGTTTAAAAACAATCGGGAAAACCATTATTTCCGAACTATATTTTGATTAAATTTAACTATTAACTAACCAATGGGTTAGATAGTTGACCACAAGGTTTTTTTTGTTTAAAATAAATTGGATGAACAAGTGGCCCCTGCAATATTGGAATCAAAAGCCGTTTATAAAATGGGCTGGCGTCACAGTTGTAAAGACAAGCAACGGTAAGAGCAAAGTTTTGCTGAAAGTTGAAGATCATCACCGAGAGGCTGCTGAAACCGATTCAGTCAATGAGGCCACTCCTGCCTACATTCATGACATCACACAAGCTTTATCTGTTTGCTCCATGCTGAGTACAGCTGTCACGTCCACCACCACAATCAATTTGAATGAGGATTTTGTTGAGCTGATGTCAACACACGACTCGCTTTACTACGAAGGCTTGGTGACAAAGGTAGGAAAGCATGTGGCATTTTCTCAAAGTGAATTTCGCGATACCAACGACCGCATTTGCTCTAAAAGCACTGGGTCTTTTCGCATTCAATACAGGACCAACAGAGTGGAAACTCAAACAATATCCCACTCTCTGAATAACGTAGAGGGAATTAAATGAACGTTTTCATCATCGGTGTTGGAGTGCATTCTGCTGCAACAGCTTTAAACGATCTTCGGCTAGAAGAAATCGGTTACAAAACTGCACGCAGCGCCTTAGACGACGCTGGAATTTCTCAAAAACAAATTGACCATGTCACCCTCGCAGCATGCGATGAACTTGACGGGCGCAGTATTTCCAGCATGGTCATGGCTGTACCTTCAGGTGCATACCTTAAAGATGAAATGCGCGTGACTGATTCAGGCTTGAGCGGACTTCAATTGGGCGCTATGCGCATTGCATCCGGTGACTTGGACATTGGCTTGGTAGTCAGCTGGAATCAGACCTCTATCGGCCCCATGGAAAATATTGCGCTAATGCGAGCAGAGCCTTTTTACACAAGGCCAATTGGCTTGAATTTTTCAATCTCAGATGCTCTATTTGCAAACGCTTATGCACAAAAGTACGGGGTTGATGAATTAACCGCTGCGCAACGTGTTATGGCACGCTTAGAAGATGCACGGAAAAACACTCGAGCAGTCATCAACGCACCCATTAGCCTTGAGGATATTGTAAGCAGTCAATCCATTGCGCACCCGCTACGCGTCGGACATCGAGCTCCTGTTACAGACGGAGCCGTTGCCATGGTTTTGGCCTCAGGAGACTGGCTCAAGGCAAATCAGCAAGTCAAACCCTTGGCTCGAATCGCAGGTTCATCTTGGGCAGTGGATCGTTACCAATTTGACGCACAACGTTTGGCTGGCATGGGACTGTTTCGCGAGTGCCTAGCAGATGTATTAAAACGCTCGAAAATCAACTCCATTAAACAAATTAATGTTGTTGAAATGGAAGCACAAACTGCTTGGTATGACATCGCATTCACACAGGCAATGGGATTACCCGCAACCACAAGCATCAACCCATCCGGAGGCGCTTGGGCACAAAATCCTTTCTTCTGTACTGGGCTGCTCAACTCTGCCGAAGCGGTTTGGCAGGTCAGTGGGCGTGCAGGGAATCATCAGGTTCAAGGTGCCAAATATGCAATGGCTCACAGCACTTGGGGGTTTGCACAGCAAGCCCACGGTTTTATGATTTTCGAAGGAGTGCAGCAATGACTGGAATTAACGTTGCCGTCATAGGAACCGGTCAAACGGCATTTCGCTCTCGCTATGATGACAAAACATACCCTGAGTTAGCGCAAGAAGCTGTGGTTTTAGCACTTCATGATGCAGGTGTCACACATGAGGAAGTCGACGCCATAGTTTTCTCTATGGCTCCCACTGAGTTCATGGGTGTTCACGATTGCGAGAAGTGGGCTGTCGACTATGTGTGGGCACGTGGAAAGCCATTCATGCGGGTACATACGGGTGGCGCAACGGGTGGATCTGCATTTCAAGCCGCTTGTGCGCATGTTTCATCTGGGCAATATGACACAGTTTTGGTGGTTGGCGCGGACCGAATCACAGAGACACCCGACGCACAATTCGTATTGAATTTAATTTGGGACTATTTTTACGAGCATGATTTTGCGCTAAACACTGTGACCATGACTGCCCTGGCTGCGCAGAGGTACATGCACAAATACGGAACTACGGAGGAGCAGTTTGCGCGTGTCGTTGTTCGCGCCCGTAGAAATGCCCTCAATAATCCAACTGCTCACCTCAAAGGGCATATCACTGTGGAAGACGTGCTCAATTCAGCAAGAATTTCGTGGCCCTTCAAGCTATTTGACATTTGTCCTCGCTCGGCTGGCGCTGCAGCGGTGTTAGTCACCAAAGAATCTTTAGCACGTGATCGGTGCTCAAAGCCAGCTTTCGTTTCAGGTACCAGTGGTATATCCAACACGGTATTCATGGGCGATCGCATGGGCCCGTTTGCAGAAACTGACTTTGCAGATCAAGCTGAACTGGTGATTGCCGCAAACAAATGCTATTCGATGGCCGGCATCACGAACCCCATCAAGCAAATTCAAGCCACTGAACTGTACGATCCATTCAGCACATTCCAATTCCCAATATTGGAATCCTTAGGCTTTTGCAAGCGCGGAACGGCGCAGCACCTGAGTGACGACGGAGCTTTTGACATGGATGGAGAAATTGCCATCAACCCGTCTGGTGGCACCTTGTGTACCAACCCCATTGGCGTTACTGGCCTCGTTCGAGTTGCTGATGCGGCTCGTCAAATTATGGGCAGGGCTGGTGATATGCAAGTCAAAAATGCACGCAATGTTTTAGCCACTGCTGCGGGAGGCTCTACACAGTTTGGCGTTATCACCATGCTCAGTGATGAGCCACGCAGAAAAACCGCTTCAATTTGACCTTCCTTACTTCAACTCCACATCTGTATGTCAAAATCAAAAACCCCTGCACACCACATCATTCACAGTGACTGGCATGTACGCTACAACTATCCAGTAGGGGAAGTTGGCGCACATTTTTTTGATGGATTAAAAGAAAAAAAAATACTTGCCACTCACTGCGCTGCTTCCAAAATGACCTACCTTCCACCAAGGGCATATTGTGAGCGCAGTTTCAATACTTGTGACGAGTGGATTGAAGCTGGACTTGAAGGAACAATTGAAGCTTCTACAATTGTGACAGCAGCATTTGATAATCTCCCACCACCGCCCTATGCAATTGCATATGTTCGGCTTGATGGCGTAAGTACTGCGATGCTCAATTTCGTTAAAAATATGGACTTGAGCGACGTGCCAGCTGCGGCCAATCAACTCCAACCCGGCAGACGAGTCAAGGTTAAATTCATTGACCAGCCAGAAGGCCGTGTAACGGATTTCCACTACGTTCTTGCTTAAGTCACTATTAGCGCCATTGTTTCAAGCGACAATAAAGACAGTGTTTCTTTTCAATCCAATTTCGCTCACTACGAAACCTTAATTGACCAAATATCGATCGAATGTTGCTGCGACCCGCTAGGCAGAGGAAAAAGCTAATTCACAGTCACTCTAATTACAAAGTCTGCCTTGCCGATTTCAACCAGAGCAAATTGCGAATGAACAAATACCATTAACAAAACTACAAAAACGTCAATTAATTAACCTAGTGGTTAGTTTTATTACCAATAAGAAGACATGTTACACAACAAATCTGGCGATAAATAATTCCTTGTAAAATTCTTGTGATTTTAAATTAAGGAGCCGATCATGGCCGTTTGGAAAAATGTTGTACCCGCCGCAAATCTGCAATTTAAAAGAAAACGCGAAGTCTTGCTCAGGGAGGCCTCCGCCTCCTTTAACCACCGGGGCTACCATGGCACATCTCTCTCAGAAATTGCAACGAAGCTAGGTGTCACCAAGGCAGCTCTTTACACATACGTCCCCAGCAAAGAAGAACTTCTTTATTACTGCCACGATTCAGCAATGAATGCTGCACTTGAGTGTCTTCAGAAAGCCAAACTAACCAGTGGAAACGGACTCCAAAAATTAAGATTAACTCTACAAAGCTACCTTGAAATGATGCTGGGAACTGAGGGTGGTCACGTGGTTCTTCTTGAAGAAAATGCGATGAAACCAGCCCATTTCAAAGCGATCACAAAACGTCGTGATGCGTTTGAGAAAGGATTGCGCGATTTCATCAATGAAGGGATTGAAGATGGCAGCATCATTCCCTGCAATTCAAAGATCGCCATCTTTGTGGCAATGGGGGCACTCAACTGGAGCCGCAAGTGGTATGACCCCAAGGGCGAGTGGACCGGCACTCAAATTGCCGAGTTATTGACTCAAATGCTCGAAAGAGGCCTCGCAAGCAACCCAGCGCCACGTTTATTGATTGATCCATCACAAATTAATCAACCCGTTTCTTTGAAAAAGAAATCGACTGTTAAAGGACGACGCCGACCAACTTAACTTGAAATAAGATCGATTTTTGTCTTCTTTACAAATAGCACCCAACCGTGCGGTGTTTAGCAATTAAACAGTTCAATATGCAAATGATTATGAACTTGAGTCACAACATACTTGAACCTTTATGGTCACTACACACCAACGACATACTTGTACACTGATTCTCTAAAGATTAATTTTTTCTCGCAATTAGATCATTCGTTTTTCTCTTGCTCAGGGCAAATTATTGACTTATGCGATTCCGAGGAGTTTCACCCATCAGAATCTGCGTAATATTTCAATGAAAAAAGCCACTGACTTCAAAAATCAGTGGGTTTGAACATATTGATACATAGTTAACAGTTTATACCGGACACATCCTTTACAGTTTTTTGGCATAGGAGGAGCTCTCTATGCCCTGGAAGGAGTGTCAGAAAATGGATGAAAAACT
>Ga0209550_10002907_pt1 | contig 16427 bp, 17 predicted proteins | sample LauGreSuBDMM15SN_2_FD_187567 | JGI IMG/M metagenome (GOLD analysis project Ga0209550, IMG submission 187567) | Freshwater lake microbial communities from Lake Michigan, USA - Su13.BD.MM15.SN (SPAdes) (version 5) | ecosystem: Environmental > Aquatic > Freshwater > Lake | place: Lake Michigan...
GGTTTAGCTCCTGGTCAAAAACCGCATGAGTCTCCATGGGTGGTGACATTGCCATTGGTTCTATTAGCAATTCCTTCAGTGATTGTGGGTTACTTCACGATTGGCCCAATGTTGTTTGGCGACTTCTTTGGTAATGCCATTTATGTTGATGTGACCAAGCACGTGGCCATGAAAGAATTGGCGGATGCCTTCACAGGTCCTATGGGCATGGTCGCTCACTCATTACACACGCCTGTTTTGTATTTGGCGCTGGGTGGCGTGGTCACAGCTGCAGTCTTTTATCTGTGGTTGCCACAGATTCCGGCCTTCTTTGCGCGCGTATTGGCACCAGTCAAGACGGTTCTTGATAACAAGTACTACATGGATGATTTCAACCAAGCGGTGTTTGCCAAAGGTGCAAGAGTCTTGGGTACTGGTTTATGGAAACGTGCTGATCAGGGATTGATTGACGGTTTAGTTGTGAACGGCAGCACACGGGTGATTGCTTGGTTCTCAGCAAACGTGCGTCAGGTGCAATCAGGTTATTTGTATCACTATGCATTTGCGATGATTCTTGGCTTGATTGCTTTGATCGGCTGGATTTTATATACCCACTTGGGCTCCATTAAATAAAACAATAGATAGAGCGCCCCAATATGATTCTTTCTTTCTCAATCTGGTTACCGATCATTTTCGGTTTGATTATTTTGTTCACTGGTTCGGACAACAGCAAGGGCTATGTTCGCATCATGGCTTTGATCGCTTCTTTGATCAGCTTTACGGCAACCTTGCCATTGGTCACAGGCTTTGATACCAGTACGGCAGCCATGCAGTTTGTGGAGCAAGTATCTTGGGTGCCGCGCTATGACATCAATTACTTCTTAGGGGTTGATGGTATTTCAATGTGGTTTGTTGTTTTAACAGCCTTTATCACGGTGATCGTGGTGGTTGCAGCATGGGAAGTGATCACGGTCAACGTATCTCAGTACATGGCAGCCTTCTTGATTTTGTCTGGTTTGATGATTGGTGTATTTGCCTCATTGGACGGCTTGTTGTTCTATGTTTTCTTTGAAGCTACTTTGATTCCGATGTACATCATCATTGGTGTGTGGGGCGGTCCAAATCGTGTGTACGCAGCCTTCAAGTTCTTCTTGTACACCTTGCTGGGCTCACTTTTAACTTTGATTGCCATTTTGTATCTGTACAACGTGACAGACACATTCAATATTCTGACTTGGCACAAAGCCAAACTTGACATCGTTGAGCAAGTGCTGATTTTTGGCGCATTCTTCATGGCCTTTGCGGTCAAAGTGCCGATGTGGCCAGTTCATACATGGTTGCCAGATGCCCACGTAGAAGCGCCAACCGGTGGCTCAGTCGTCTTGGCTGCGATCATGTTGAAACTAGGTGCCTATGGTTTCTTGAGATTCTCATTGCCGATTGCACCAGATGCAAGCCAATATCTTGCGCCTGCCGTGATTACGCTGTCGTTGGTGGCGGTGATCTACATTGGTTTGGTGGCCTTGGTTCAGGCTGATATGAAAAAACTCGTGGCTTATTCATCGATTGCACACATGGGTTTCGTTACTTTGGGATTCTTCATCTTCAACCCAATGGGTGTTGAGGGTGCGATTGTGCAGATGATCTCTCACGGATTCATTTCGGCTGCGATGTTCTTGAGCATTGGTGTGCTTTATGACCGCATGCACTCACGCCAAATTGCTGATTACGGCGGTGTGGTCAACACCATGCCTAAATTCACAGCCTTTGCCGTGTTGTTTGCCATGGCCAATTGCGGACTGCCAGCAACTTCAGGTTTCGTGGGCGAGTTCATGGTTATTTTGGCGGCCGTTGATTACGACTTCTTGATCGGTATCTTGGCAGCGACTGCCTTGATCCTAGGTGCTGCTTATTCATTGTGGATGACCAAGCGAGTGTTCTTTGGTGATGTTGGCAATCAACACGTTGCAGAGTTGACTGATATCAATGCGCGTGAATTTTTAATCATGAGTGTCTTGGCCATTTTCACGATTGGCATGGGCGTTTATCCAAAACCATTCACTGATGTGATGCATGTTTCTGTTATCGAGCTTTTAAAGCACGTGGCAGTTAGCAAACTTTAATCCTGAAAGAGGAAAGAGATACTTATGCAATCGATTGATCTCATTGCGATGTTGCCGGAGCTGGTGCTCCTGACGGTAGCATGTTTGCTATTAATGACTGTTTTCATGAATGAGCCACAGGCATCAGACGAAGATATTTTTTATGCGCCACGTGGCACTGAATTGGCCTACAAAATCAGTTTAGCCTTGTTGCTAGGGTTGAGCTTTGCATTTGGTTTGCAAGCGGTTGATCAACCTGTGCACGCCTTCAATAATTTATTCATAGTGGATGCCTTATCAAGCATCCTGAAGTCAGTGGCTTGTTTGGCCGTTTTCGTGACTTTGGTTTACTCAAAGCAGTATTTGATCGATCGTGGCTTATTCAGGGTGGATTTCATTGTTTTAACCTTGTTGGCTTTGATGGGCCAATGCGTGATGATTTCTGGCTCTAACTTGTTGACGCTTTACTTGGGTTTAGAGCTATTAGCGCTACCAACCTATGCCTTGGTTGCGATGAAGCGTGACTCTGCTCTAGGTACTGAAGCTGCGATGAAGTACTTTATCTTGGGTGCCTTGGCTTCTGGTTTCTTGTTGTACGGTATGTCAATGCTTTACGGCGCAACAGGCAGCCTTGATCTTGATGAAATCTTAAAAGCAGTGGGTGACCAACGCATCAACCGTTTGGTATTGGCTTTTGCGGTTGTGTTCATTGTGTCAGGCTTGGCGTTCAAGTTAGGCGTGGCACCGTTTCACATGTGGGTACCTGATGTGTATCAAGGTGCGCCAACCGCTGTGACATTGATGATTGCAGGCGCACCAAAGGTGGCGGCTTTTGCATTGTTATTCCGCTTATTGGTGGGTGGCTTGCTGCCATTGACCAATGATTGGCAACCAATGATCATGATCCTGGCAGTGATGTCTTTGGTGATTGGTAACTTGACGGCGATTGCGCAAACCAATCTCAAGAGAATGTTGGCTTACTCAACGATTTCTCACATGGGCTTCATGATTTTAGGCATGTTGTCGATTTTTGATGAGCACGCTTATAGCGCTGCTTTATTCTACGCGGTAACCTATGTGTTGACCACTTTGGGCTCATTTGGTTTGTTGATGATTCTATCTCGCAAAGGTTATGAATGCGAAACACTCGATGACCTTAAAGGTTTGAACCGCCGTCATCCATGGATGGCATTCATTGGTTTGATCTTGATGTTCTCTTTGGCGGGCATTCCTCCAACAGTGGGCTTTGCTGCAAAGTTATCAATTCTTGAGGCCTTGATTGACAGTGAGCATTTGTATCTTGCAATCATCGCTGTGATGGCTTCATTGGTGGGCGCATTCTATTACTTGCGTGTTGTTAAATGCATGTACTTTGATGAGCCAATTCAAACAGCGCCAATCGAAGGCGGCTTGGTTGTTAAAACCGTGTTTACCTTGAACGGTCTATTTGTTTTGTTGTGCGGTATTTTCCCAGCAACATTGATGGCACTTTGCTTGAGTGCCATGTCAACCACTTTATTGAGCTAATCATGGCACCTGCTAGCCTAAGCATTGAATCTTGGAGTTTGATTTTGGTGGCCTTGATGGCCGCCAATGCTGCTTATGCTAGCCGTAAATTTTTATTCTTTAAAACACTCGAAGATAAACACGTGGGTTGGTGCTTATTGGAAATGGGTGTTTGGTACGCTCTGATTGGTTTGATTGGGTATTCATTGGAAAGCATGATTGGTAATGTCTTTCCAAAGCGTTGGGAATTCTTTGCAGTCAGCTTGTGCTTATTCTTTGTGGCTGCCTTCCCAGGCTTCACTTGGCGTTTTCTGATGAAGCATCGCAATGATGCTCGTGGCTAAGCGTCACTTTATTTCATTAGCCTTATGAGTTCCTCTGAGTCAAACCCTAAGTCAAACTCTGAGCCAGAAAAAAGTTTCTCTGATTTATCTGAATCTGATGAGCACTTGCGTGAGCATCGAACATCTTCTGAAGATGTTTATTTGGGAAAATTCCTGCACTTAAAAAAAGACATCGTTCAGTTGCCAGATGGCAACACCACTTATCGTGAGTATTTGATTCACCCTGGGGCAGTGGCAATCATGCCGATCTTGAATGATGGTCGAATCTTGCTAGAGAGGCAGTTCCGTTACCCTGTGGATGCCGCCATGATTGAGATTCCTGCAGGTAAATTAGAACTTGGTGAAGATCCACTCTTGTGCGCCCAACGCGAACTCTTAGAAGAGACTGGTTACTCAGCTAAATCTTGGGAGTTTCTTGGCAGAATTCATCCAGTGATTTCTTATTCAACTGAAATCATCGATATTTATCTCGCCAAAGATTTGACTTTGGGTGAGCGAGCCTTGGATGAAGGCGAATTCTTGGATGTATTTGCCGCCAGCTTGGATGAAATGCATGAGTGGATTGCTAGCGGAAAGATCACAGACGTTAAGACCATCATTTCTGTTTACCACTTGGCCAGACGTCTCAAAAATCTTTGAAAAATCAAAAATAAAACAGAAATCAATTAAGTAATTAAAATAGTAAATATATTAATTAGTCATAAGTCAGCCTTGCCCCATGAAAGTCTATAACCTCGCTTGCCATCTTGATCACCACTTTGAAGGGTGGTTTGCTTCTGAAGCTGATGCTCTGTCTCAGCAGGAATCAGGCTTGCTCACTTGCCCTGTGTGCGATAGCAAAGAGATTGTGCGTTTACCTTCTGCCCCAAGAATTTCTAAACGCGCCAGCCGTGAATTGGTGCCCACCAATCAATCGGCAGTCCAAGTCAATAGCTCTGCGGGTGTGAGCCGTGACGCAGGTCAATCCATGGTTTTAACTGGTTCAGAGCACGCGCACTTACAGGCTCAGGTTCAGGCCACGGTGATGAAGGCGATGAGAGAACTCATCAATAAGACCGAAGACGTGGGTCATGACTTTGCTGAAGAAGCCAGAAAAATACACTACCAAGAAGCCCCTGAAAGAAGTATTCGTGGTCATGCCACGATTGATGAAACAGCAGAGCTTCGTGAAGAGGGTATTGATGTGGTCTCTTTACCGGTCTTTCCGGCCTTAAAAGACACCTTGCAGTAATCGAAGGCAATTCGAAATAAGCCCAAGTTATCAGAAGCGAATTTCTTTAGCGCCCCTGCAAATTAATTGGGAACCACCCTCTGTTGGCGGCTGAAGTCTTGAACTGGAACTTCACTGGGTTTTAGGCGTTTTTCACAGACATTTTTACCCTCAAATACCCGCATCACCGAGCAGTCATGCCCCGTACCCTCGGATGCGGCATGATCGGTCAAACTCTTTCCGGTAGTCACTGTGGTGCCAACGCTGGCAGCAGTCAAAGGATAGGCTGCCACCATGGCGCATGCTGATAATTGCCCTAGGGCCAATAACGCAGCAAAAAGCTTGAGAAAAAGTCTAAAAACCGTCAATTGGGTAGAATATTGGTAAAGTTGTAATTCTAAGAATATAAATGAAGTAGGAGACAAAATGTCAGAAACTATCGGACACCATATCAATGGTGAGGTCATTCGTTTTGGCGGCTCAACTGCCCCAGTGTATGAGCCTGCAACAGGTCAAGTTCGTGCCAATGTAGAGTTAGCTTCGGTCGACGGCGTAGCCAAAGCGGTTGCTGCAGCCAAAGCTGCTTTCCCAGCCTGGTCAACCACTCCTGTGACGCGTCGTGCGAAGGTCATGTTCAATTTCAAGGCCATCATTGAGGCACGTATCGATGAAATGGCAGAAGTGATCACCCGTGAACACGGTAAAACATTTGATGATGCCAAAGGTGAGATTCAGCGTGGTTTAGAAGTCGTGGATTTTGCTTGTGGCATTCCTCAGCTTTTAAAAGGTGAGTACACCGAGCAAATCGCCAAGGGCATGGATGCATGGACCATGCGTCAAGCACTTGGTGTGTGCGCAGGTATCACACCATTCAACTTCCCAGCGATGGTGCCAATGTGGATGTACCCAGTGGCCATTGCCTCTGGCAACACATTTGTACTAAAGCCTTCAGAAAGAGATCCTTCAGCTACTTTATTGGCTGCTAAGTGGTTGGAAGAAGCTGGTTTGCCAAAAGGTGTCTTTAACGTTGTGCAGGGCGATAAAACTGCTGTGGATGCATTGTTGAATCACCCTGATGTCAAAGCCATCAGCTTTGTTGGATCAACTCCAATTGCTTCTTACATTTATGAAACAGCTGCTAAAAATGGTAAGCGCGTTCAAGCCTTGGGCGGAGCCAAGAATCACATGGTGGTGATGCCTGATGCCGACTTAGATCAAGCGGTGGACGCATTAATGGGCGCTGCTTACGGTTCTGCTGGCGAGCGTTGTATGGCGATTTCAGTAGCGGTGGCTGTTGGCAATGTGGCTGACGCCTTGATTGAAAAGCTATCGACCCGTATCAAGAAACTCAAAGTTGATAATGGTTTAACTCCTGGTGCTGAAATGGGCCCATTGGTGACCAAGGTACATTTGGATAAGGTCACAGGTTATGTGGACGCTGGTGTTAAAGAAGGCGCGAAGTTGGTGGTCGATGGCCGCAACTTAAAAGTGGCTGGTTGTGAAAATGGCTTCTTCTTGGGCGGTTGTTTATTCGACAACGTGAAGCCTAATATGAGCATCTACAAAGAAGAAATCTTTGGCCCAGTGTTGAGCGTGATGCGTGTTGATGATGTTGCTACAGCGATTCAATTGATCAATGATCATGAGTACGGTAACGGCACAGCAATCTTCACCAGAGACGGCAACACTGCCCGTGAATTTGTGAGCCGCATCCAGGTGGGTATGGTGGGTGTGAACGTGCCTATTCCAGTGCCGATGGCCTTCCATTCATTTGGTGGTTGGAAGCGTAGTTTATTTGGCGATCATCACGTGCATGGTCCAGAAGGTGTGCGTTTCTACACTCGTATGAAGGCTGTGACTCAGCGTTGGCCAGAAACCATTGCTCAGGGTCCTAGCTTTAGCATGCCAGTGAATGGCTAATGGATCGAATCCTTAGATAATTTACCTAACTTAAACCAATCCATTTGATTTTTATCAATTTGGAATAAATCATGGGGGCTTAGAATGGCCCCCATGACTTTTATAAAAAAGCCATCTGTCTTAGCCCCTGCTGGCCATGAACCGCTGTTTCAGTCTGAATTGTTGAAACGCTTTGACATCAATGGCCCACGCTACACATCCTATCCAACCGCTGATCGATTTAATGGTCAGTTCAATCAGACTGACTATATCGATGCATTGAAACGATGCGCCACGCATCAAAAACCTATTTCGCTGTATTTCCATCTACCGTTTTGTCCGAACATTTGCTACTACTGCGGATGTAACAAAATCATCACCAAAGATCATGGTCGAAGTGCGAAATACATCAAATACTTGGCCAAAGAAATGAATCTCGTCACCCAAGCCATGGGTGTGAATAAAAAAATACCAGTGACTCAACTTCATTGGGGTGGTGGTACTCCCACCTTTTTATCTCATGAAGAAATGATTGAATTGATGCACCACACCAAAGAGAATTTTGAATTGCAAGAGGGTGGTGAGTATTCAATTGAGATTGATCCGCGCCGTGTCAGTGAAGCTGATATTGAGCTCTTGGCGAAGTTAGGATTTAACCGCATCAGTTTGGGTGTGCAAGACTTCAATTTGGAAGTTCAGCAAGCGGTTCATCGGGTGCAAACAATACAAGAAACCAAGGATGTGATTGATTGGGCCAGAAAACATGGCTTTAACTCAGTTAGTGTGGACTTGATCTATGGCTTACCCAAACAAACGCCTGTGACATTCAGGGAGACTGTCAATGCAGTGATTGCGATGAACCCTGATCGTTTATCTGTCTACAGCTATGCACATCTTCCTACTATCTTCAAACCACAACGGCGGATTGCCGAAGATCAATTACCAATCGCAAAAGATAAATTAGATATTTTGGCCAATACCATTGAGCAACTCAATGAAGCAGGATTTGTGTTTATTGGCATGGACCATTTTTCTAAGCCAGATAATGAGTTAGCGATTGCGCAAAAAGAGGGGCGCTTGCATCGCAACTTCCAAGGGTATTCAACACAGGCGGAGTGTGACTTATTGGCCTTCGGCATCTCATCGATTGGCAAAGTGAACGATACCTACCCACAAAATGTTAAAACCCTTGAGGACTATTACCATGCCCTAGATCGGCATCAATTGCCAACCATGCGCGGAATGAGACTCGACAATGATGATTTACTAAGGCGCGAATTAATTGGTGAGTTGATGTGCCAATTCGAATTAGACACAATAGCATTTGCAAGCAAACATCAGATTGATTTTGAAATCTATTTCTCAAGAGAGTTGCCAGAGCTTAAAGAGCTTGAAGAGGCAGGGTTATTAGAGTGGCAAGGTAAAAAGATTTATGTGCCTACCAAAGGTCGTTTGCTGGTTAGGCGCGTTGCCATGGTGTTTGATAGGCACTTAAGAGATGTGCAAACAGAAGCCAGATACTCAAAAGTGGTTTGATTAAATCGCGTTCTTGAATTCAATGATCACTTGCACGCCATTGCCGGCAGATTTATCTTCGATCCGTATGGATCCTTTGTGTTGTTGAACAATTTCTTTGACAATCGCAAGACCTAGACCACTGCCAAATGATTTGCTGCCCAAGATTCTGTAATAAGGATCAAACACCTTGATCTTTTCAGATTGAGGGATGATGTCACCATCATTGCTAACAACCAAACGTATGGTGTCGCATACTTTGTCCAAAGAAACTGAAATAAGTCCGTGTGCTGAACCATATTGAGAGGCGTTATCGATCAGATTTTGTATCACACGCTCAATCTTGTGCTGCTCACCATTGATCAAGCAATCATCATGGACGTGTAGTTCAATCGTTTGGCCGCGTTGAGTGATGAGCGGCTTGGTATTTTTAACAATTTCTTTACAAATGCCATCAAGGGATAACACTTGCTGTTTTTCTTGATCAGTCGCACCACTCACGCGACTGAGGGTCAATAGTTGCTCAGTGAGGCGCGTGGTTCTTCTAAGACCATTCAAAGCCTCGGACAAGGATTGATCTCTGTCAGTATCATTTTTGGCATTAACAGCATTTTCAATATGAAGTTGTAATGCGGCAATTGGTGTTCTGATTTCGTGAGCGGCTGCATCAATGAACTGTTGTTCACGTTTGAATGCTTTTTGAACCCTATCAAGCAGATGATTCAGTTCATCAATCACAGGCTTTAATTCAGAGGGGGTTTTTGATAACTTGATGGGTTTGATTGATTGAGGTTCGCGAGCAGCAATGACATTGGCCAAGGCTTGCAAAGGACGCAAACTTCTATAGGCTATCAAATTAATCACAATCAATAAAATCAATGAACCAATGATCAAGGGTGTCATGATGGCCACGCCCAGGTCACCAGCCATCTCGCCTCTCACTGAATCCATTTCAGCGACCATCACCCAAACATCACCAGATTTGAGTTTAAAAACTTGCCATAAATCATCGCCAATCAGATTTTTGCCAAAACCCTCGGTCATAGGGCCCAAAGGTTTGTCGGGAGCAGTGGCAGATTTGGCCAGTAATTTTCCATTGCTGTGCCATATCTGAAAAGAAATCTTACTTTCGTAGGGGTGACCGCTGATTTCTTCGGTGGAGGAATGCTGGTGCTCTAATTCATCAGGTAATTCAATGATGATTGGATTGTTGATCGTGGCATGCTCGAGTTGTTTGGCCGCTAGAACTTCCAGAACCCTCGCAGATGTAGCCAGTCGTGCACTGAAAATCTCTTCTGATTCATGTTCAGTGACAAAGTGGGCGGCAAGACCCATGCCACCTAAAATCAGGATCATGGATAAAAAGATTCCAAGCAGCAATCGTTTTCTAATTGAAAAATAAGTCATGATTCTTCTATGTCACCAATTCTGTAGCCAACCCCTCGAAGTGTCTTGACGATATTTGGGTTGATTTTTTTACGTAGATTATGGATATGCACATCAATGGTGTTGCTCTCAACGCCATCACTCCAGCCATATAGTGATTCTTCGAGCTGAGATCGATTAAAAACTTGATGTGGACTTTCTGCTAACTTCTTCAGCAAGGCAAATTCACGGCGTTGTAAATCCAGTGTGGTGCCTTTCCAGGTCACAGATAAAGAAGTGAGATCAATGACCAAATCACCAATTTTTATTTGATTAACTGTATTGCCGCTGCGACGTCGTTCTAGAACCCGAATCCTTGCAAGCAATTCATCTAACTCAAATGGCTTGGTGAGGTAGTCATCGGCTCCCAAATCCAGCCCTAAGATGCGGTCTTGGGTGGCATCCCTGGCAGACAAAATCAATACTGGGATATGACTGCCTTTTTGACGGATGGTTTTGAGTACTTCGGTACCATCTATTTTTGGTAAGCCTAGGTCCAGAATGGCAATATCGAACTCACCATCTGCCAATGCGTGGATGGCTTTTTGGCCATCCCCGACATGGTCTACATGATGATTGGCACGAGTCAGTGCGGTCATCAAGCCGGAGGCGAGCAATTCATCGTCTTCTACCAATAAAATTCTCACCGCCCAAGCCCTTTTATCAAAGATTAACTATCAATTTGAATAGTTTAATCGATTAACTCAGAGCATTATTTTCGTTTTTCAGCCACTTTTTCAAGTAATTGATTGATTTCCTTGCGTCGACCATCATCCGCAACTTTGCGTCCGTTTCTAGCGGGTGCCTGTAAGGCTTTGCGCAAAGATCTTTCTGCGCCTGAGTAATCACCATTTCTGAATAAGAAGTCAGCGTAAAAGTAATTTGGGTCGATGCCATCAGGGTTGATGCTCAAACCCTTCTTTAAGTACTCGGCTGCTTTTTTATCATCGCCAAAACCAATCGGCCAACCTGGAACTTGATAGTAGAGCGAGCCCAAGCTTGTGTATGCAGAGCCATCTAATGCCGTAGGATTGATTTCAAGTGCTTTTTCAAAAGTCTTCTTAGCATTTTTCACGTGAGCCAATGCACCCAATCCACCTTTTGCCCCTGCATAGCTCGATTCAACAATGCCTTGCCAAATCAAAATCTCGGCACGATTTGGATTTTGGGCGACTAATTGATTGGCTTCTTTGATCAATGATTCAAAGCCTTTTTCATGGCTTGATTCCGGGCTTTGATATTTGATCTTTTCCCATTCTTTTTGAATAGTACTCACGTCTTCTTCTAAGCCTGCAACAGCAAAAGAGCTGATAAGAGATAAGCTGATTAAAAGGGCTGCTGGTATTTTTTTAATGATGTTCATATAAACCTCGTGATTATTTATTTAGATATTTATTGATGATTGGTAGCTGACCTTGAATGGCTTTGTCAGGAACGCCTGGAAACAAGTTATTCATAAAGACAAAAAAGGATTCCTTGAAACCTAATTTCTTTTCCCAGGCCTTGCCACTTAGAAACTTCATGAATTCCTTGGCAACGAAGTCGGGATTATCCGAATCGGTTTTAAGTTCAGCATTCATGCGCATCACTTGATCTGAATTGATGCTTGTTTTTGTGGCGCGTGGAGCGAAGTACCTAACTGATACGGATGTGTCTGATAATTCTCGTCGAAGAGATTGAGAGAAGCCTCGCAGGCCAAATTTGCTGGCGCAGTAAGAAGAAAAGCCAGGGAAGCCTAAATATCCGAAGATAGATCCGATATTGATGATCTGTGATGGTTCTTTTTGTAAAAGAGGTAGTAATTGTTTACATAAAAGCATGGGAGAAATCAGATTGGTTAGCATCAACTGTGTGATGTCTTTATCTGATTGCTGCTCGAAACTCTTGAACTGGCTAATGCCGGCATTGTTGATCAAGAGATTAATCCCTTGTTGAGCCGAGATAGCATCAATCAATCGAACGCCCGTGCTGTCTTCGCACAAATCACCAGATACGATTTGAACATTCACATCAATATTTGTTAATTCGTTCTTTAAGGCTTCTAACTTTTGAGTATCGCGGCCCATCAAAATCAATGATGAACACTGTGGCGCAAGTTGCAAAGCAATTGCTCTGCCGATGCCGCCAGTTGCACCTGTTAAAACAGCTTTGTATGGTTTATTTGTCATGGTTATCAGTTAAAAAGGATTTCTTCAGTCTTAATGCTTCTAAAAATATCGCCGTAAAGCTTATAAAAGTTCTTGGCGCAATGAATGATGGTTTCTTGGTCTTTTGAATCGGTTACCTGATTCATCAAGGTCTCAAAGAATTTGACGTGCTCTAAATCTAGGCTGCCATGAGAGTTAAGGTAGCTAAATGCATTGGGAGGTAAACCAAGGCTGCTCTTGATAGAGCTTGCAGCATTGGTTGCTAGAGCAATGCTGGTACCTTCAAGGACATGCACCATGCCAAAAAATCCGATTGGATTGCCACGATCGATTTGGTGATAAGCATATGCCACCATCATTTCAGTGCTGATGTGTGGGCGTGAGTGTCTGACTTTCTCAGCATCACCACCGCATGCCGCGATGTCAGACAAAATCCATTCTTCATGACCAAGTTCTTCCTCAATATATTCTGCAATGGCCGTTCTTAGCCACTCATGTTTAGAACCCAGTCGAGAGCCACAGGCCATCAACAATGGCACCGTGTGTTTAACGTGATGATAGGCCTGAGTTAAAAATGCAACATACTGCTCCTTCTGAATATCACCCTTCAGGGCATGTTCAATGATAGGTGCAGAAAAAAGAACTTGTCTTTCTTGCTCGGTGGAACTTTGTAGTTGATTAAAGAATGTCATTGATTCTCCGTATTTAAGTATTGGCGTACAACAATTCAATTTGATCGTTGAATTTTTTTTTGATGAGATCTCGTTTTAGTCTGCCATTGGCCGTTGCAAGACCATTGTTCGGCGAGAAGGGCTCATCAGCCAATAACCAATGTTTGATTTGCGCATAGTCTGGAAGCTCTTGATTGGCTGATGTGACTCCCGCCTGAATAACTTCATCAGATAAACCTTCTTTTGCTGTTACCAATAAAGCGCCCAACTGTGCTTGCCCATCACCAATCACCATGGCTTGTCTAAATAGACCACTGCCTAGCAATAAGGACTCGGGCCATTCTGGAGATATGTTTCTACCAAAGCTGGTGATCAGTACATTCTTTTTACGACCATCTAAATACAAGAAGCCATCGTCATCAAGATGACCTAGGTCACCAGTGGGCAACCATTCACACTCAGCACTTGAAGGCGTGCTTGTAAGATTGCTTGTGAGCCCGGCGGTGTTTTCTAAATAATGGGGAAGGTCCATATTCTTGACCTCAATTTCGCCATCTTTTGAGATACGAACGATTCGATTGCCAAGAACTTTGCCAACACTGCCGATTCTTTCATTGTGGGGTGTATTCAAAGCAACTACCGATGCGCATTCTGACAAGCCATAACCTTCGTAGACTGGTATGCCCATCGACTTAGCAGTTTTGATCAAAGCAACGGGTGTTTTTCCGCCACCAACGGCCACAAACTTCAAGCTTTTCAAGCGAGGATCTTGCTTGGTGCTGCGAGTAACGATGGCTTGAAGCATTTGAGGTAAAAGAATGATGCTTTCGGCTTGGTATTTCTCAATCGCTGCCATGCAAGCATCTGCATCAAAATGACTTGAGCCATGCAGGCCCACTTCGCTCAATGGCACGCATGTGTTTTCAGCACCACAGGCTAAAGCTGTGTACACACCAGCAATATTCTCTAAAAGAACTGACAAGGGCAAAACATTCAAATGTTTCTTTATTTGAAGCGAATGCAAGGCTTGCTCTAGTGATTGCGCCACAGACCATTGCTGATCTGTGCTCAAGCAAACACCTTTTGGCTCTGAGGTGGTGCCAGAGGTATACGTTATCTTTTGTACTTCTAACAAATTAGGTTGATCCACGATGCTTGAAAGAACGCTCATGCTTTCATACAACTTTAATTCGCCGGCATAGTCATTCTGAAATATGAAGCCAAAATTTCTAGCCACATCTTCTTGTGGGCAAAAAATTGCTTGCATGCCGCTTGATTTGATGGCGTGTAGCCATTGATTTGGTGTGAAAAAGCTTGGAAGAGGGATCAAGGTCACGCCAATGTCTTGGGTGGCTAAATCAATTGCAATCCACTCTAAAGAGTTGTCTGCCAAAACCCCAACAGGTGCTTTAGGATTTTTTCTATTTAATAGAGCTTCTGATACTTGAGATATTTTCTTTAAAAGGGCAGCCTTATCCCAAGACTCTGTCCCTGAAGACAAAATGATTTGTTGTTCTGGAATTGAGTTAAGCCAGCTTCTCATAGCCTGAAGCGATGTCACCAAACATCACTTGCGGTTGGGTGTTGTAATAAGTTCCCCAGTTTTTGCCGCCATCTTCTAAGCGACTAGGATCCGCTTCTGCCAATTGAAATAATTTGATACCTAGGCGTTTGAATGAATTCAACAAAGTGCGAGTGGCAGTAAAAGTCACCCACTTGTATCCCTGCTCATGTAAAAAGCGGGTCATGTTGATGATCAGTGTTCGGCCAGCCCCTGCATGAATGGCTGCCAAATTACCAACCTCAACGATTTCTTTGCGAGTGGTGTGTTCTTTGACTTGAGCTTCGATATTGATTTCTAGTGGCGCATCTAAGTATTGTTCGACAAAACATGGTTTATCCGTGAGCGCTGAAAAACCCAAGGCAGCTAGCCATTGGCCTTGAGCATCTTTACAACCCACCAAGATATCGCTGAAGTGATGCACATCAGCACCATAGGTTTTATAGAAAGTTGTGGCGATGAAAGACTGAAGGCTTTCTCTGTCTGGGTGTTGTTTGGTTACCCATTCGAACTTGTAAAGATTTTCCTCAGAATCAAATTCTGGGGAGATTAAGGTATGCTTTGCGTCATGATATGTTCTTAATGTAAGAGCCATGTCTGATCCTTTTGTTTGGTATAGGTCAAACAATAGAGGTCGAAAATTAAGGCTAAATTAAGGATTCTCAAATCAAGGTATTAAATACTTAAGCCATTGATTTATTTGTATTTATTTAATAGAAAATAGGTGATGTTTTGAAAAAACTCTTAGGGTTAGCGCTGTTTTTATGCGGTTTTGCTTTGATTGCCTCCGCCAATCAACCAGCAGGCGCAGCACGTATTGGCGATAGTTTGGTCCTTGAGATGAAAGATCAGCACGATCAAACGGTCGCGATCAATGAGCAAACCAACTTGATTCTATTTGCCGCTGGCAAATCAACCAGTGCACTCATGAGTAAAACCTTGGAAGATTTGCCACCGACCATTCTGAAGGATAAAAAAGCCATCTACGTCGCTGATATCAGCGGCATGCCAGGCTTCATCACCAAAATGGTAGCGATTCCTAAAATGCAAAAAAGACCTTACACGATTGCCATCTTAAGAGATGAGGCACAGTCAAAATTATTTCCGCAAAAAGATGATGCGATCACCGTCATCAAGCTCAAATCTGGAAAAGTGACTGAGATTAATTTTGTGACCAAGCAAGAAGAGATCATCAAGGCCTTGCAGTAAATCTTATGAAGTAAAGGCACCCCAATAAGGTATTCACTTAGAAATTTTCTCTAAGTGACGTGAGTAATCTTCAGGCCTAAAATCAGCCATTGGTTAATAAATAAAATATGAAGTAATTGAATGAGATTCAATCTCTTCTGAGGAGTGAGCATGTTACGTTTTGATATTCCACCTGTGAGCGCTAATGTTGTGAGGTTTGAAGCCTTTATTACATTTATGGTTTGCGTCGTGGCTTTATTGGGTTTTCCACATCTTTTACCTCTATTGGCCTTGATGGGTTTTATGCGAGGATTTTTGGGGCACTATAAATGTCCATCACATCGCTTATTCACCAAGATCATGACTGGCATGAATCTCGCTGGCAAAAAAGAGAATGCAGGTGCCAAGATGTTTGCCAATAAGATTTTGTTCATTGCTGCGACCGTTGCATCCATCTTGCTTTATTCAGGCAATGACTTATGGAAAGTGCCAGCAATTGCCTTGGTGATTTTCTCTACCCTTGAGTGGGCATTTTCATTCTGTGCTGCCTGCTGGGCATATGGCTTTTGGTACAAGTTCTTCCCGCCTAAGATGGGGTAAGCGAGTAGTTAGGTAAGTAGATAAGTCAATAAGCAAATCAGTCAGTAAAAAGCAAACACGCAAAAAGCACACAAGAAAAAAGATCGCCGCGGCGATCTTTTTTATTTCTCTAGCTAACCTTGGCTAAATTCAACTAACACTATTTGAATTTACTCAACTCCAAACAGGTGGCTTCTTGGCTGCCTTAGCAACACCTTCTAGATAAGCCTGATGTGTTTCTTGCTCTTCGATGGAAGCTAACTGCACCACCAATTTGGTGGGCAAGGGTTTGCGTTTCGCA
>Ga0209550_10002908_pt1 | contig 16427 bp, 10 predicted proteins | sample LauGreSuBDMM15SN_2_FD_187567 | JGI IMG/M metagenome (GOLD analysis project Ga0209550, IMG submission 187567) | Freshwater lake microbial communities from Lake Michigan, USA - Su13.BD.MM15.SN (SPAdes) (version 5) | ecosystem: Environmental > Aquatic > Freshwater > Lake | place: Lake Michigan...
CGCTGCCTTCGTCGCCGGGCACATGATAACTCGCCTGTGCGACAAACCACGGCGCTTCCCAGCCGATCGCCCGTCGCGAGTCGCGGATGAGCTTTTCGAGATACTCGCGGTAAAGCGGCCCCGCCAGCGTCCGCGAAGTGTCTTTCTGGTTCGCATCGCTCTCGCCCTGATGCCAGAGCACGGCGCGAAAGCCTTGCGGGCCGAGTGGTTTCAACCGTGCGACGAAGGCGTCGTAGGCTGCGCCTTGGCTGGCCCAGGTGCCGTCGGGGCGTTTCTCGACGCGGCGCTCGATGGTGGGAGGATTCGGAAAGGTCGCGCCCTTGGGCAACCACTCGCGCACACTCGTCGCGCCGATGCCGCAGGCGATGATGCCTACGGGCAGATCTTGTTTGGCTACCACGGCATCGGCAAATGGCGGGATGAAACTACCCCCACCACCGCTCGCGCCCGGCTGCGGATCGTCGGCGAGCCGCCAGTTCGTGCCATCAAACGTGGCAACGCGACCGGTCTGCGGCTTTTGTTTTTCCTGCCCGTGATTAGCCGAGTTTGACTGCCCCGCGATGACGAACACCTCGCCCACGCCGACATGCTCGACAGCTCCCGACGCGACGGCCTTGCCTCCGTGCGAAACGCGCACCTCGAGCCTCCACCAACCACCGGCCGCAGCGTCGAGGACGCCGGAAATCGTGCGGTCGGCAAACGTCGCATTGAGTCGCTGCCACGCTGCGTCCGACGCGGCGCCGACCAACCGCGCCTCCATGACCGCATCGCCCGGCACCGGCTCGGCGAGCTGCCCCGCGATCTTCAGCATCCCCCGCGTGGGAGTGGCCCGCTGCACGACTTGGAAATCACGCGGCGAGGTCAGCGTGAGATCGGCGGCGTGCAGTGCGGCGAGGGGAGCGAGTAGCAGAACGAGGAGGAGGTATTTCATGCGGGTAGCGACCCGAGCCTGGATAAACCAATCACGGCTAAAGCAAGCGCGTGAAACAGGTGGGCCACGGAGCGAGTTGCACAGAATATCCTCAGAAATCAAACGTCGTCGTAAAGATGAACTGGCGCCGGCTGACAATTCGCCACGCCGCAATCGATCCGTCCGGGTCCGCGACGATCGGCTGCAGGCGGCCGCCCTCGGTCAGATCGCGGACATTGAACTGAAAGGTGGCTCCGACTTTGTCGCGGAACAACCGCGTGCGGTAGCCGGCAAAACCATCGACATACAAGTGAGCCCGGTCGTAGAGGGGCCGATAGGGATCGTATTCGGTGATGGCGGACGGCACCTGCTGTTTGCCCCAGTAGCCGATCGCTCCCTTGCACGCGAGACTGCGTGAGAGCGGCGCGATGAAGTGCTTAAAAACCGCCGCCGCTTCACCTGCTGGAAGATCGAAGGACCGCTTGGCCGACGCCCCGGGCATGGTCGCAGCCGCAGTCCCCGAGACCAGCACACAGCCCACCGCGAAATGCATCGCATAGGTCGGCGGAAAGTAGACGCGGGGTAGGGGCACTGCTACTAAGACGAACCACCGCCAAAAACAGTTAGAGGCGCAGCGAAAACGCCGCGGGTGGTGGCGGGCGGGCAATGGTGTCATGCGCAGCATAGACTGTCAGCCCAAGCCGTTTACCCAAGGGACATCTGCGCTCCAGCGTTGCGATCCTCGCTTAGTTTGGGAGCGGAAGTATGAAGTCAAATCAAAGGCCAAGTCATGAAACCCGCAGAACTCAAAGAAATCGTGCGCCGCAAAACGGCCCTGCTCGCCGGCACCACCCGGCCCGGCCGCGTCACGCAACTCGTGCCCAACGGCAAAGGCGGCTACGTGCGGCGGCTGATCAACCCAGAGACCTATCGCAAGGCGCAGGCGGCCGACCAAGCTGCGAGCGTGACGGCGGCGAGGGCGAAGCTCGGACTTTCCCAGCGGGAGATGGCTACCTTGATGGGCATTTCCCCACGGACCCTTCAGAACTGGGAACAGGGCCAGCGCGAACCCGACCAGGCGGCGAAAATGCTGCTGCGCGTGGCCGTGCGGCATCCGCAGTCCGTGCTCGACGCGGCCGAGCCAGTCTTGGCCCGCGCGGGTTGAGCGGGCATTCGTGGTCACGCAAGACTCGGGTAGCGGAGGGTCTGCCAAACGTAACTCAGCAAAGCAACGGACCCGGTGTCCTCATGCCCAACACCACGCCCGGTGTCACCGCCGCGAGCGCAGCACGGTTTCGTTGCCGCGCGTTTCGACCGCCACCTGCGCGGTGGCCGCGAGCAGCACCAAAAAACCATCGGGATCGTCGGCCCGAAAGGAACCGCCGAAGCGCAGGCTGGCCAGCACCGCATCGGCGACCACGAATTGCTGGCGATTGTAACGATTAAACTCCGCGACGATCTCGGCGAGTGGCGCCGCCTCGAAAGCGAGCGGGCGCTGCTGCCACGCCAACGCCGCCTCGATTTCGCTGCGGGACAAGCGCTCCACGGTGGCGGTCACGATTGGCGCGCTTGGCTTCGAAATACTCACCTTCGCTTTTTCGCCGGCAGAAAGCACGGGCGCGTCACGAGTCGCTTCCACTTTCGGCAGGAGCGTCGCGCGGGGCGCGCCGGGCTGCGCAGACTCCACCCCGACTGCGCCCTCGGTCACGAGGACCTCCACCGACCCAGCAGCCGTGGTGACACTGAAGGCCGTGCCGACGGCGCGGACGCCGATGCCATCGGCCTCCACCACGAACGGGCGCGCGGCATCCTTCGCCACGGTAAAGTGCGCCTCGCCGCGGAGCAGTTGAATGTGGCGCTCGTACCGGCCCAAGCTGACGGCGATCGCGGAGGAAGGGCGCAGCCGCACGACGGAGCCATCGGGCAGGTTGATGCGCTTGAGCATGCCGGGTTCCGCCGTGGTCGATTCCGCAAACCGAATTTCCCGGACGCCCGTCTGTTGCCAGACCCAGGCGGCGATGGTGAGTGAGGCCGCGGCCGCCAGCGAAGCGGGCAGCCAGAAGCGGCGGGTCCGGTGCGCCAGTGCGGAAATGCTAGGAGAATCAGCCAACGGCGCAGTCGTCGCGACCAGGGAGGCCAGCGGGAGTTCGCGCGTGCGATCCAAGAGCGACCACGTGTCCTCCATGTCGCCGAACAGCTCGGCGTGGCGGGCATCTTGCTCGAGCCAGCGGAGAAATTCCTCCTGCTCGGAGGACGTCAGGCCGGCGTCTTGACGCGCCCGCCATTCCGCCGCCGAGCGCACGGTGGCAGCACCAGCGTCGCGGTCGCCGTCGCCGGGCGATTGGCGTGGGTCAGGGGTCATGGCGATCCTTCCGCAGCAAACCGCGGGCCCGAAAATATTCCCGGCAGCGCAGCATCGCGAGGGTGATGTGGGCGTTCACGGTATTGCGGGTGATCCCGAGGCGCGCGGCAATTTCCTCGTGGGACAGGCCGTGATATTTGCGTAAGATGAGTACTTCGCGGCAGCGCTCGGGCAAGGTACGGATCGCGGCGGCGAGCGTTTCGAGTTCGAAGTCGACATCGGGAGAGGTGGCATCGGCGCTACCCTCCAAGACGAACGAGCCCTTGGAATCAGTTAGAGGCTCGAAGGTGACCACGCGCTCGCGCCGCACGCGATCCAGCGCGGCATTACGCGCCGTGTTGAACAGATACGCCTTCGGATGGTCGATTTTTCCTGCGGCGCGGGCGCGAAAGACGCGCAAGTAGGCTTCCTGGAGGACATCGTCGATATCGCGCACCGAGGCAAACCGCGCCTGCAGCCAGGACCGCAGCGCGGGCTCATGCGGGAGCACTTCGGAGGTAAACCAAGCGGCGTGATCGGGACGGGGCGAATCCACGGCGAGACGAATGCGGTTGCGAACCGCGGAGTTCAAGTGCGGATGCGGGCGAGGCGAACGTCTCGCGCCAAGCTGGCCCGTTGCTCCGCGCGCCCCGGCCGCTGCCGTCGCCCGCAATCGAAACCACGCCCGCACTGCTTATGTTTGACGTGAATTAACTCCCGAGCGGTTGAAATCAGCGACGGGAAAGGAGCATCGACGGAGCGGCGTGGGATTTCGCTAGGAAAGCGCCGTCGGGAGGTGGCATGGGTTCGGTGGGATAAATGAACGATCAGTTTTCCTGAAACGCGGGGCTCGCCACGATCCCGTGGATCATGTCGCGGAGACCGCGACGGGGGGTGCGCAGGTCCTTGACGATGGTGTCCACGGCGGCGCGGTCCGTGAGGCCGGGCTCGCGGCCGATGGCGTAGGTGACGGAGCCGCGAACTCCGGGGGCGTCGTCAAGAGCACGCGGTGCCCTCGTAGGTGTGAGATCTTGTCTTGCTTTCTCGGCATGTGACGACCGGTTCAATTTCCAAATCAGGGTGCGCCTGCGCGCCGGTCATTCGTTCTCCTTCTCCGGGGGGGCCGTGCCGGTCCAGTCCTTGCCTGTGCAATCCCTCCACCAGGCCCGCCAGGCGGCATCCATTTGCTGGACCAACTCCGGCCGCTGGGCTGCGAGATCGCGGGTCTCCGTGCGATCCGTCGCCAGGTTATACAACTCCCAAGCCGCCCCCTGACGCACGAGCTTCCACTGGCCGTCGCGGACGGCGGAGCCTCGGCCGAATTGGAAGAACAACGGACGCGGGCGCGCGACCGTCTGGCCCGCGAACGCGGGGAGCAAACTCACCCCGTCCGGCGGAGGAAGCTTCGCCTCTTTCGAAACACCGGGATACTTCGCCCCGCTCACGGCGAGGACGGTGGGCATGATGTCGATGAGATGGACAGGCTCGCGATTCCAGCCGGGTTGCGGCTTGAGGCCCGCGGGCCAGTGCAACACGAGGGGCGTGGCGATCCCACCCTCGAAGCTGTCCTGCTTCCATTTGCGAAACGGCGTGTTGCCCACCGACGCCCAGTTTTGGCCGTAGCTCACAAAGCTCGCCACGCTGCCCAGCGGGGCCTCGGGATCGACGTTGTTTACCTTGGGATTTTCCGCACAGGCCCCGTTATCCGACAGAAAGAGGACCAAGGTGTTGTCGAGTTTCCCCTGCTCCTTCAATCGCTTGAGCACTCGGCCGATATTTTGGTCCACCCGATCGACCATCGCGGCATAAATTTCCATTCGCATAGCTTCCAGCCGGCGTTCCTCCGGCGAAAGATCGGCCCATTTATTCCCACTCTTTCGCCCATACTCCATCGGAGGCAGAGGCGAGGTTTTCGGAGCCACCAAACCCAGCTTGATCTGACGCTCATAGCGGGCCTGGCGAATCGCCTCATAGCCACCGTCGTAAACGCCCTTGTATTTGGCGATATCCTCCGGCCAGGCCTGCAGCGGCCAGTGCGGCGCGGTGTAGGCCAGATAAAGCAGGAACGGTTTCTGCGTATGCTGATACTCATTTAGCCAAATCAGCGCCTGATCGGTGAAGGCGTCGGTGTCGTAGAACTTGGGATCCTGCGGGATGAAATCCTTGACGTCGCCTCCCCCTGTCTCGTCGAGCGCCCAGCGGTTCCCGTCGCGTTTGGAGGCCGGCGCGGGCTGACCGGGAGCAGGGCCGCTGCCCGGATTGAAGTGGTTTTGCGCGCCGCCAATCAGTCCATAGAAGCGGTCGTAACCCCGCGTCACCGGATTGAATTTCGCGTGGTGCTTACCCGACCACAAGGTGTGGTAACCGGCGGGTCGTAGCACCTCTCCCAACGTCGCGGTGTTGGAAAAATCCCGGTCTGTGCGCTGGAAGTAAACCCCAGTCTGCAAACAGGCGCGGGTGGGATAACACTTCGCCGTGTTATACATCGCCGAGAATTTCATCCCGTTGGCGGCGAGCCGGTCTATGTTCGGCGTGCGGATCTCTCCGCCATAACAGCCGAGGTCAGAGTAGCCCATGTCATCCACCAGAATCACCAGGATGTTCGGCGGCGAGCCGGCGCTCACACTTGCGGCAAGCCCGAGTAATGCGGTGAGCAGGGAAAAGATGTTTCTGGAGGACATCGTCGTTGGCTTCGATTTTCTAGATCCCAATCAATTGAGCTTAACCACCCAGATATTTCTAAACTGCACCGGATTCCCATGGTCTTGCAGAACGATCGGCCCGCGGACCGTCTCTTTTCCACCTCCGGTGGGCTTGGGCACGGCGACGTCGTTGTGGATCAAAATGCCGTTCAGTCGCACGGTCATGCGGGCATCGGTGGTTTTGTTTCCCTCGGACGAAAAGCGCGGCGCCTTGAACTCGATATCATACGTTTGCCAAAGGCCGGCGGGGTAGCCGGCATTGCGGTCAGGCTCGCGGATCTTGTAGATGCCGCCGCATTCGTTGTCCCGGCCATAGAGACCGAAACTGTCCAGGATCTGCGTCTCATAGATCCCGAGATGGATAATGCCGCTGTTGGATCGACCCTGCCCGGTCGCTTCCGGCTTGTGGGCGAGCTTGAATTCCAGATGCAGGCGATAGTCCTGAAAGTTGTCCTTCGTCCGCAGGTCTTGCTTGTTCTTTTTCCCCGCACGCTGGGACACGATCTCCAGGGCGCCGGAATCCGTGACAAGCCACTGGATGGCGTCGCCTGGAGTCTGCTTCGATTCCCAGGCTTTCAGGTGGGTGCCATCGAAGAGGATGGCGGCTCCGACCGCTGCCTTCTCGCCCAAGGTGGGCGAGGCTTGGAAAGGGATTTTCTGCAACGAGAAGGTGCCGGTTTCACCGCCCGCAATCGTCCCCTTCAACTCATTGCCTTTGGCCTGCCCGCTCCATTGCACGGCTTTGTTCGGCACTCCACTCTGCGCGGACGCAGCGTCAGTCGGGGTCGCGCTGAGGTCTCTTTCCAAAACCAGTTTATCCGTTTGAACCGTGGCGCTGAAAACAGCGATGGCTGGTCTCCGCGGATCGGGTTCCGCCCGAAAAGTGACCTCATATCTATTCTTGTAGGCGATCACGGTCGCGTGCACCGGCGATTCCTTCGCCGTGGACTTCACTGTTCCAGACCAGTTGCCGGTATAGGGGTCGGGGGCCGTTCCGAACTCAGCCGCGGGCAAAATACGAGTGAGAGTGAGGCAGATCGCGAGAGTGCAAGTGTGGATTCGATTCATTGGGAAGGTCGTGGAGTGACGTCAGGCCAAGGTGTAATAGTGAGCCCATTCGGCGCGTGGCTTAGCACCGGAAAGTAGGAAATTCGCCTCGTCGTTGCCGATGAACCGCTTCGTCTTCGGATCGAAATTCAGGTCCACGTTCAAGTATTCCGCGATCATGCCGAGGTTCAGCACCTGGGTCAGTTCGCCGGCCACGCTAAAAGGCGAGGTCGTCGTGGTGTTGCCCAGGCAGGCCTGAATGAAGCTGGTGCCATGCGTGTAGTCCGGCTTGGGCGCTTTGATGGCATCCCATTTTTCCAGCATTACTTTTCGCGGATGAATCCGCGAGGCGTCGCCGTGATGGCCGCGCATAATCACATAGTCGCCTTGTTTTCGGTGTAGAAGAGTTCCGGCCTCGCCGAGCGCGGGTAGTTTGATCGACTTGTCTTCCTGAAGATCACCGAATTTTTCGTCGAAGACGGGATGGCAGTCGGCCCCCGCCTTCCACATCAGCTCGACGGCGGGCGCGCCGGGACTTCTGGCCGCAAACTGAAACCGGATGTGCGAGGTCAGAGGAAAAATGACCTTGTTGTAGTCATCCAAGCGAACCGGCGACACCGTCGTGGGCAGGCCCAAATTCAAGTAGTGATGGACGAAATCGATGATGTGGCAGCCCCAGTCGCCGAACATACCACAGCCGTATTGGTGAAAGGCGCGCCAACCAAACGGGTGGTAGAGAGCGTTGTAGGGCCGCACGGCCTTGGGCCCGCACCAGAGGTTCCAATCGGAAAATGAGTCCGGTAGTTTTTCCTCGGGCGGAAAGGCGGAGATGCGTTTTTGGGGCTGCATGAACCACAGGGAGGGTTGCTTCCAGGCGTCGATCCTGTAGACGTCCGCTGTCAAACCCGCCGCCACCATTTGTTTGAATTGCGCTGCACCGGAGGAGGTATGGCCCTGGTTTCCCATTTGCGTCACTACCTTGAATTTCTTTTCAGCCCGCATGAGGATCTCGGCTTCCGCGAAGGTGTGCGTCAGCGGTTTTTCCACATAGACATGCTTGCCCATCGCCATGGCGTGGATGGCCGCGACAAAGTGGTTGTGGTCGGGGATCACGACGCTCACCGCGTCGATATCCTTCCCCATTTTGTCCAGCATCAGCCGAAAATCCTGAAAGCGGGCCACGTCGGGCCAGGTTTCCAGATTGCCCTCGATTTTTCTCGAGCCCTCAAAATCGACGTCGCAAAAAGCCACCGGCACCGCGTGACCATCGCTGGTCAGGCTCGGGATGGCCCCGGCGGCCCGCCCACCGACGCCGATGCACCCTAGGTTGATCCGCCGGCTGGGTGGCAGGGTGGGATTCCTGGCGGCGCGGGCCGCTGTCAGGTAAGCCGGTAGCAAGGTAAAGCCAAAGACGGAAGCCGCGGACTTCTTGAGGAAGTCGCGGCGGGAGGAGGGACGCGGTGTTTTCATGGGTTCATGAGGGAAGGTCGGTTTACTTTTCTCCGCGGTTTCCGACTCGCCGGGAGGGCACGGGCAACGGGAGGAAGTCGCGCTGCAGGATCATCCACTCCTGCATGGTGGCCATGAGCTCACGTTCCACGCTCGCGGCTTCAGGGGTGCCCGCGAGGTTGGTGAACTCGTTGGGATCGTTCTCTAGGTGGTAGAGCTCGAACGGGGGACGCGTCGCGGCGAAGTAGAGCTGGGCGATCCTCGGCTCGAGCTTTCCGCCGCGGTGCATTTGCCCGAGTTCCTGCCAGAAGGCTTCCCGTGCGAAATCCACGGGCCAATACGGCAGCTCGCCCAGCGCGTTGTAGATCAACTTGTGGGTCTTGCTGACCACCACGCGGCCGAGATCAAAATCCGCACTGTTGCCCGGCAGGTTCGTGCCGTGCGCCCCGCGTTCGGCGAAGACGAACTGTCGTCCCACGAATGGCGCGCCGCGCAGGAGCTTCGCGAAACTTTTCCCGGTCATTTCCGGTGGCACGGGGAGGCCGGCGGCGGCCAGAAACGTCGGCGCCAGATCTTCGCCGCTGATCAATTCCGCCGAGGTCGAGCCCGGCTTCACCTTGCCCGGCCAGCGCACGAGTAGGGGCACGCGGATGCCAAACTCGTAAAGTGTGCCCTTGCCGCGGAATTGAGACGCGCCGTTGTCGCCCATGAAGGCGACGAGGGTGTTCGCGGCGAGGCCGCGCTTTTCCAACTCCGCCATCACTTCGCCGAAGAATACATCGAAGTGCGCAATCTCGTCATAGTAGCGCGCGAAGTCCTCCCGCACGAGCTGAGTGTCGGGGTAATGGGAGGGAAGTGTGATCTTCGCCGGATCGTGTTTCACCGGGCCGTGGGTGTTCAGGGGGCGATGCGGATCGTTGGAGCAGAGCTGCAGGAAGAATGGCTTCGCGGCGGGTTTGAGGTCGAGGAACTCACGGAACTGCGCGAGCCCGGCCTCGCTGCCGCTTCCCGTTTTCACGTAGTCGAGGCGGTCGGGAAACGTGACGAGTTTATGTCGATCAAACACCGTCTGTGATTCCGCCACGTTCACATTCGCTCCATCCATGTGATACATCCGTCCGGCGACCCCGGTGAACCAGCCGGCCGCCCGCAGGGCCTCGGCATACGTCTTGATCTCGCGCGGCAGCGGCGCTGAGAAGCGCGACATCGCGATCGCCACCGGCGATCGCCCCGTGAAGATGCTTGCCCGCGACGGCACGCATTGGGGGCTGGTCACATAGGCCCGATCAAAGCGGATGCCCTCGGCCGCGAATCGGTCGAGGTGCGGTGTCATGATGTCCTGGTTCCCGTAGCAGCCGACGTGCGGGTAACTGTGATCGTCCGAGAGGATGAGCAGGACGTTGGGTTTCGGCTCGGCGCTATAAAGCCGAGCCAGCGGGGCCAGCAGCACGACGGCGAAAAGGAGAAGAGTGTTTTTCATTTTGCCTGTGGCGCCGCGCGCTCCACATCGATAAGGGGGGCGCGTGAGGACAAGGTGAGTCATCGATTGACGCTCGCAGGTCAGGCCGGGGCGCATAGTCATACTCAAAATTTCACATCGACCGTGAGCGTATAGGTCCGCGGGCGCTGGAGGGCCCACCGCACGACTCGCATCTCTCCGGGTTTGCCGAACACTCCGAAGTCGTCGGTGTCGGCAATCTGCGGCAGGTGTTTGTCGAAGTCGAAGAGGTTGGCGACATCGAGCCGGACCTCGACTTGCCGCTGGTTCAGCTTGAACGTCCGCCCCACTTGGGCGCCGACCTCGAAAAGTTCCGAGCCGCGGACTGGGCGGTTGACCTGGATGAGACGGTTGGCGTCCCGATAGTAGCCAATCGTGGGCGCACTGCGATAGCGGCCCCGTCCGGTCACGCGCCACCCGGCAAGCCGACCTTCGCTGAAGCCATAGCTGGTAACCGCATTGAGCGCATACTTGCCGACCGAGGCGAGGTCTCGGCCCTCGGTGGCATTGGCGTCGGCGAGCGCGGTGGTCAGTCCGACGAGCCGGGCATCGACCGTGATCAGGTCCGCGGCGGCGAGGGCGGCCGTGGTGGGATTGCCCGGGGTATTGGCCAGCTGAGCGAGGCGCACTCTCCACGCCGCCATTCGCTTCAGATCATCCGTGATCAGCGTTTTGATCGCCGCGTAGCGGTTGCTTTCAATGGTGTTGTTGATGCTCCCCGTCAGCAGGAACCGCCAGTTACGGGTGGGGTTAAACACGGTCGTCATCTCCCAACCGGACAGCGCGGTATCCGTGAGGCCGCGGACATTGTTAATCTGAATAATACTCTCCGGCGGAATGTCGGCCACCAAGCCGGTGCCGGCCCAGTTGCGCTGCATGAGCGCGTAAACAGTGTTGCGCGGCCCGATGAACGTGTTGTTGGCGGGATTGAATTGGGAGGTGTTGCGGGTCGCCGCCTCGTAGCGGCTGAGGCTGAAGGTGAGTCGGTCATCCAGCAGGTAGAGCCGAATGCCATATTCCTCGGTCTTCCCAGTCTCCGGCGGGAGGAGCGTGCCGTCCGCCGAGTAGAGGTTGGCGACGTCCGCCGCGGGGTTGAAAACTTCCGACTGGTTGTAGGTAAGAGAAAGCCACTTGGTGGCGTGTCCCACCAACCCCAGCGTTCTTGTCGTGCGCGCGAGGGTCGTATCCGGTGCTTGTCCATCGGGAATGTCGTAGTCGCGGGAACTCACGAAGTAGGGCGTCCCCGCCTTGCGCCTCGTGTCGGCGGCGCGCAAGGTCCAGTTGTCGATCGCGTCCCGGCGCAGGCCATAAGTGGCGACGAGGCGATTTTGCAGGAAATAGCCCTGCCAAACCAGCGCCCGCGATTCCTGCTCTTTCTCGGTGATGCCGGGCGCCTGCGTGGTTTCCGTGCTAAATTTGTAGAGATAGCTCCCCGGTCTGCTGGGGTTGACGACGTCGGCTAGGGCGGGGTTTTCAAAGACCGCGTAGTGCGGGTAGGGCCTGACGTCGCCGTCTTGCGGGGTGTAGTAAGAACGAAAATTGAGCCGGTGCTGGGCGTTCAACGGATCCGTGCTCAGGCCGTTTGAACCGTCCACGATCGTGTTCACCACAAATTCCTGATTGGTTTTGGAGGTGTTGTGATTCGATTCCCACAGGCCGGCAAAGCGGTGGCGGCCGAAGATGCTTTTCGCCTCTTTCGGCTTCAGGTCATACGAAGCCGTGACGCGCCAGCCCAGATTCTCGTCCTGGGGCGTCCCTTGGCGGGCGGCGCCCTCGGCATAGAGCTTCTGGTAGCCCGGGTTCGAAGTGCCGTCGGCGAGGAAGCGATTGGGATCGATCTTGATCCCGTCCATGATGAAATTGCGCTGCCGCGTGTCCTCCCGGGTGTGGTTGGCGGCCAGTTCCACGAAGAAATCGGCGGTGATGCGCTGCTCGAGGAAGACACTGGTGTTGGATCCGGTCTGCGTGTGGCCCGGCAGGGCCTTGGTCGCCGGCGTGAGCGCGGCATCGCGCGCGATGCCATAGGTCGCGACGGGATCGGGCACCTGATAGGCCGCGACCGAGCTGTTGCCGAAGGGGCGCTCAATCGTCGAACTCAGGAACCGGGTATTCAGGGTCGCCGGCAGTCCGGGATTATTACCCATGAACACGAGGCTCACACCGTTTTGGCTCAGGACGTTGCTGAATTGGTTGCGCTGTGCCGCGGTCCAAGCCCCGGAGACCGGCGTGGTGCTTAAGGGTGAGCCGCCGGTCAGCCATGACTGGTAGCCCGAGTCCATCGCCCACTTCAATGGAACGACGTTCGTCTTGATCGAGAAATTTTCGTGATCGGCCCGAATCGTGGTGCGGCGAAACGGTTTGACGGTCGCCACGAGATTCAGCCTCTGCTGCACCTTGATCTCGTCGTCGCGGAATCCCCGGTCCTCGGCGGACAGGGCGTTCACTCGCAGGGCGAACTTAGGATGGGCGGCCCAGTTGAAATCCAACGCGCCCCGCCGCGAACCATTGCTGTCGACCTTGGCACTTGCGCTGAACGGATTGCGGTCCGTGCGAGCCTGCTTGGTCGATGTGACCACGACGCCTTCCACGCCGCTGGTGCCGAACAGAATCGAATTGGGACCGTTCGCGCCGGTCAGACGCTCCGAGTTGTAGATATCAACCTGCCCCGCCACCGGAAAGAAGTTTCGCGAGGACGCCGTTGTGCTGATGCCGCGGACCTTCCGCGTTCCCGGGTTGGCCAGACCGTTGTTGCCCGCCTGCGTGCCGCCGCCGATCGGCGAACCGAAGTCCTCGTTGCCGCTTGGGAAGAACAGGACCGCCTCGGCGATCGAGGTCACGTTGAGATCGGCCATCAGCTCTGGCGTCATGATCGACAGCGAACCGGCGGTGTCGCGCAGGTCGGTCGCAAGCCGGGTGCCCGAAAGCGTGGTGGTGGCCGCGTAGCCCTTGTCCTTGTCGACGTTCACCACGAAGGGCGATAACTCGATGGTGTCGCCGCCCGTGGAGGGAGAGCGGGATTGCGGAGCGCTGAGCGGCGGCGAAGAAGTGTCTGCACCCATTGCCGCGATTGGCGCCAGGAAAAGGAAAGTGATTCGGGGGATGGGGTTTTTCATGTGGGTAATAGTTTTCCTGGTAGGTGTCTGAGTGACAGGAAGGATGAATTCAGTTCTTCCCAAAGGACTCACTGAGCACGACCGCGCGGACGAGATCACTGAAGCCGCCCTTCTTGGCCGACAGATTCTTGACGATGTCATCGATCACGGCGCGGTCGTTGAACTCGGGTTCACGACCCAAAGCATACGTCAGCAGATTCCGGGAAAGTGCGCGCGTGAACTGCTCGTGCCGCTCGATGAGCAGGCGACGGAAGTCAGCGACGCCGGTGAATTTTTCTCCGGTGGGTAGTTCGCCGCTCGAATCAATCGTTTGGTCCTTCGTGTAGTTTGCGCGCCAGCGGCCGATGGCATCGAAGTTTTCCAACGCGAAGCCGTAGGGATCGATTTTTTGGTGACACGCGGCGCAGGTGGCCTGCTCGCGATGTTTGGCGAGCTGCTCGCGGATGGTCTTGGCTCCGCTGGCGTCGGGTTCGATGACCGGCACGTCGGGTGGCGGCGGTGGCGGCGTGTAGCCGAGGATTTTCTGCTGCACGTAGACGCCGCGCACGACGGGCGAGGTGTCGACGCCGTTGGCCGAGGCGGTCAGGAACACGCCTTGTCCGAGCAGACCGCCTCGCGCGCCTGGCGGCACGGACACCTGCCGCAGGTGCACGCCCTCTACCGGCGGCAGACCGTAGTGCTGGGCGAGTTCGCGATTCAAAAACGTGTAGTCGGCGGCGACAAATTCGCGCGGGGGCAGATTGCGGTCGAGCACGTGGCGAAAAAATGCCGCCGTCTCGCCGCGCATCGCCGCTTCGAGGTTGTCGCGGTAAAAGCTGATGAAGTCGGGCGAAGGCGGCATCTCGCCGAGGTTGTCGAGGTTCAGCCAGAGCCGGACGAAGTTCTCCACGAAGCGCTGCGACTTCGGGTCCGTGAGCATGCGATCCACTTGGGCGCTGAGGGTCGCCGGCTCGTGAAGTTTTCCGTCAGCGGCGAGCTGGAGCAGCGCCGCGTCGGGCAGCGACGACCACAGGAAATACGACAGACGCGAAGCGAGTGCGTGGTCGTTGAGTTTGCCGGTGCCGTCGTGCAGATGGAGGAAGGCGGGTGAACAGAGGATCGCTTGAAAACCGAGTTGCAGTGCGGCCAGCGGCGGCATGCCCGCGTCGAGTTTGGCGGCAACGAGCGCCTCGATGGGAGTGAGTTCGCCCGCCCGCAGGGGGCGGCGAAACGCGGCGGCGGCGAAAACGCGGAGGCGTTCAGGAATAGTCGCGCGGTTGATTTGGTCGGTCCTGAGGTTGCCGTGAAGCAACGCGTGACCCCGGGTCGGCCACTGATCGAGGTGCGGACCGTTGACCTGCATTTCCCAGATGCGGAGCTTGGGGCCACGATAGACTTTAAGCAGGGCAACCGAGCGCTCGCCGGCATTCTGGATGGTTGCGGGTGCCTTCAGTTCGGGATACCTCGCGGCATTCCGGCTCATGAGAAAGGACTGACGCTTGGCCCGGATCGGGCCGTTGCGGAAGCGCGCCTCTGGTTCCTCGCCGCGTTCGAGATCGACGGTCCACTCGAACCACTGCGGCTGCTCGCTGGTGAGTTCCACCGAAGCAAGCGTGCGCTGCGTGGTGATGTTGCCTGTGCTCTCGACGCTGCCCTCGCGATTCACGGCGGCGAGTTCCATCACGATCGGATCGCCGTTCCGGTAGTCGTCGATGAAGCCGTAGGCGTGCGTGCGGTCGATGGCGGCGGCTTGGATGCGAATCGTGTAGCGCCCGCTCTGCGGTGCGCCGCCGCGCGCCATCGGCTCGAATCCGATGTGCCCGCCGCGGTAGTGCCGTGCGACGAGATCATCGTAGCCCGTGTCCGACACCCAGCGATAGCGGTCGGTATGAAACAGCTTGGGCAGATCCGCGGCCTGCCGGCGTTCGAAATAGAACGGCGACTTCTGCGCGTAACTCTTGTTCTCGGGCTTCGGACCAAACGCCGTCGCACGCAGGATCGCCTCCTCGGCGGCGACAAAATAGTGATCGAGCAGCATCCCCGACGTCACCTGCGCCGCGGAATTGTTGTCGAAGCCGCCGACGCGTAATTCGGGCGGAAAATCGACGGTGGGATTCCATGCCGCGACGTTCAATCCGAGCAGGTCGCCGATGGTCTGACGATATTCGTAACTGTTGAGGCGGCGCAGCACGGTATGAGCGGCCGTGTCTTTGAAACGCTGCGCCGCCTCACCGACGGAGGCCGTGATGGCATCTACGGTTGCGAGCAGTTCCGGTTTCGGCGGCTGCTTCTCCTTGTGCGGCGGCATCTCGCCCTGGTTGAGCTGATCGAGAATCTCCTGCCAGAGCAGCGCCTCGTCCGGAGTCTTGATTGTGGCGGTGAGCGAATCGAACCGCCGGTCGCCCTTCTGTTTCTCGGGGCCGTGGCATTTGATGCAGTACTCCCGAAGAAACGGTTCGAGTGGTGCGGCGGATGCCAGCGAGGCGACACCCAAAACCGTACCGAGCGAAAGCAACCCGCGAAAAGTAAGGAGGCTGAACCCAGACAAAGGCGGCTTCATGGTCACCCGATCTTCATCGGCGAAAACGTGCCCGTGCTGCGCCCGAAGCGCTCGCGCTCCACGCCGAACCATTGGAGCGAGGACAGCCAGAGATTGGACAACTGGACACGTTTGCGCTCCTCGGCCGGGCACACGACGTGGCCCTGATGCTGGAGGCCGCCTCCGGCGAGGATCACCGGGAGATTGCGGTTGGAGTGGGTGGAGCCGTTGCCCATGCCGCTGCCGATCACCACGAGCGTGCTGTCCATCAATCCCGCCTCCTTGAGCTTCCCGAAGAGATGCGCGAACTGCGTGATCAGATATTTCTCCACGATCTGCAATTGGGTGAGCAGACCCTCCTGTTTACTGTGGTGTGACAGCCCGTGGTAACCGCCGACGTTGAGGTCGGTCGTGTGAAATTGCAGCGGGACTTCAAAGGTCGCCACGCGCGTCGAATCCGTTTGCAGCGCGAGCGCCATCAAATCCAAAAACAGCGGCATCTCTTCGATCTGCAATCGCTCCGCGTCCGTGATCGCGGCGATGGGCGACTTCGGCTTCGGCCGCCCCAGCCACGCCTCGGACATTTGCAGCCGCCGCTCTACGTCGCGCACCGACGTCAGATATTGGTCGAGTTTGCTGCGGTCCGCCGCATCCAGATTTCCGCCCAAGTGCTTCGCCGACTCGCGCAACGCATCGAGCACGCTGGCGCGGTGCGACAGACGCTCACGCTCCGCGACCTTGGCGCCCGCACTCGCCTCGACAAAGAGCGCGTCGAACAAACGCGCGGGATTGTTCACCGGCGGGATGCGCACGCCCGCGCGGTTCCAGCACATGTCCGTGCCCTCGGCC
>Ga0209550_10002909_pt1 | contig 16423 bp, 18 predicted proteins | sample LauGreSuBDMM15SN_2_FD_187567 | JGI IMG/M metagenome (GOLD analysis project Ga0209550, IMG submission 187567) | Freshwater lake microbial communities from Lake Michigan, USA - Su13.BD.MM15.SN (SPAdes) (version 5) | ecosystem: Environmental > Aquatic > Freshwater > Lake | place: Lake Michigan...
TTTGTAATTTCTTCATCCAAGAATTTTGCCATCTCAATGTATTGGCTAAATGAAATATCCGACGAATAAATTAAAAAAGGCTCCAATGTTGAAATTATTTTAAAAATAGACATTTTACCGGAAATATATTTTTTCATCAAATGAAATAATTGGCGAGTTTTTGGGATAATTGTTGTAAGATACTCTTCGTATAAATCACACGTAGAGTCTCTATTTACTACATCCATATTTAAATAGTAATCTTTGATATTATTTACAAACCCGTTGGAATAATAACTTACCCGACCATCATCATCTATTCGAACTTTATCATCATATAAAGATGATTCGATTTGATCTTCATTTCCCCCAATCAAACATTCCCCTTTTAGATGAGGTGTAACATTTATTTTATTTATAGTCATTTTCAATAATTCTCCATAGTTTATAAAAAATCTTGATATATTTGATTTTGTTAAAATATCCGTACCGGGTAAATTGACTCTTGAAAATCGAACAATTGGCTCGGGGAGAGTGATTAAAGACTGTAAAAAGAGTGAATCAGATTGTATCATTGAATTATATGTAATGTAATTCATAAACAAAAACTTTTTCTTTATAAATTCGCATGTAGTATCACATGTTACTGCTTTTGTCTCATAATTACCTAAATTATTTATCATGACGTTAAAATTTTCTTTTACTCTTTTATTGATTATTATTTCTCCCGTATCATTGAAATCAAGATTCAAAAAAGGTATAAACCAACTTTGTAATCTTTTTACGAAAGATTCATAACTATTTTCAACATCCAATGATTTGTAACTTTCAATGATTAATTTTAATTCATTCAACTGTTCCATCGTATCATCTTCTTTCTCATCAGTGTCTCCAATCATATTTTTTTTAATATTTTTAGCAACAGGTATTATCCAAAATAATGATTTTTTAAACTTATATAAAGAATGAACAAGGGGTCTATAATTAGTCCCCTTTTTTTCACTTGAAACTATATTGTTATCATCGTCGTATATCGAAAATTCTTTTAATAATTGAACATATCTCTCTACCATAGTATTAACACTATTTATGGCATCTCGAGTTCTTTTGTCATCCGGAATGACAGACAAAAGATCTTCAACCATATCATTGGTCTGTTCTTCTAGACTATATCTTTTGTATTTTGATTCTACATTATAGTATTCTACTACTTCATCCATGTAATCTCCAAAATAAACGTCTGCGTCAACTGGTTTAAAAACAATTTCGGGTTCCAAATCTCTTTTCATAATTAAATAATCTCCTTGGTCGGTATCCATTTCTTGATCCATTTGATCCATTTCCATTTCCATTTGATCTCGTCGTTCTGTGTGTTCGATAGAGATTATATCTTCTGGCAATCCTCTGTATGAAAAATCAATGTAAATGACACCATCGGGCGTCATAATTCCAATCATGTCTTCTTCTAAACTTACTATCTCGCCAGTAACATCATTTCCGTCAAAATAAACGGTGACCCACGACCCCGGGGTAAGATTATTTTGTAATGCGTACCCTTCCAATGAATTTCTATAAAGTAATTCAATATTTTCAATATTTCCATCGTCGATGGATAAATCTTCGTTAATAGTTAGGATATATCTATCTTTATCATCTACAATTTTTATTTTATTATCATCAATATACTCAATTAAAAAAGTTCGATTTAGTTCGGGTCTCTCGTTATTTATTATATTGATAATATCTCCTAAATTTAAACCGATACGTTCATTTGTTTCAGACATTTACTATTTTAAAATATTATTTTATCTTGTTTTCATAAACATTTTTGATAATTCTGTAAACATGGCGATCGATTCATACAGAGCATCTTGTAACATAGTAGTAATCATTTCGGTAGTTATTTTTTCTGCCAATTTTGGATGAAACGCAATTCGTATCACGCTTTCAATGTCGTGTGGATGGCTTTTTGAATAGCCGCAATACAACAAGGTGTTTTCTCTTATTTTTTTACTCAATATAAACTCCAACACTTTGCCAATGGTATAATCATCTTCAAAGACTATATCAAAGGAATGTGCCATAGTAGATAAAGATTGACCAATTTCTACTTGACCATCTGCTATATTTTTTACGAGTATTTTTGCCCTATTTTCCAGCTTTTTAAACGCCAATAACATCAAATTGTCATTTGTAAAGACTCCTATGCTTTGTATAGTGAAATCAAACGAATCCGGTTTGAATATCCTTTTCATATCTAACAATCTCCAGTTCGCCACCTCGACATCGATAATATCCTCTGAGAGACCCTCTTCTCTCCATTCGCGAACTTTTGTTTCTAGAACCTTCTCTGCTTTTTCTTCATCGATAGTATTGCCGTAGCAACAAGTACTCGTGACATTAAACATGGCGTTTTCTTTAGCACATGAAACAGAGAAATCGCACGTGAAATGTATTTTTTCTCCTGGGATTTCTTCTGATATTTTGGGTCGCAAGTAAACAAAGAGAGTATAGTATTCTTCGGAATCTTCTGCGTTCGGCGAAATGTATGGAGGGAAAATATCTTTATTCATATCTTCTGAAACAGGTTTCCCGTCACTCTTTTTCTTTACAACAAAATCGCGAGTGGTCACTTGGATAACGGCGTTTGTAGTATTTTCTACTTCTACTTCCAAGTAATACTCACTCAGGTCTATCGTATCCTGAAATTGATACTTTACATTTATTGGGATAGAACTCAGTCTTTGTTTCAAGAGTTCATTATGCATCCTGGTCGTGTTCGCGTGAAAGACGGATCTATTTTCTTCTTCTGGTGACGTGACAAACACCCATGTATCAATATCGTTTATTATTGATCGCCTAATTGCGTTTGCTACCGAAACATCGATATTTTCGAGGGTAAATGTAGAAGTATTAAATACATCCGTGACAAAGTTTTTTAGCGACATTTGTTATATTTAACATTCTATTTTTAATATTATTTCAATTTTAATTTTGAGTTAAAATTGAACAAAGATTTTATTATCGACAATTATGACAGATATTCTATATTATAGCAATTATTGTAATCATTCAAAAAAAATTATTCAGAATTTAGCGAAATCTCCCCTTAAGGATAAAATCCATTTTATTTGTATAGATAATCGTGTAAAGGAAGAAGATAAAACATACATTGTTTTACAAAACGGGAAGAAAATAATTATGCCAGATAATATTGTAAAAGTCCCTGCGCTAATGAATTTAACCAATTACAATATCATATATGGAGAAGATATATATTCTTCTTTAAAACCACGCACCGCAAAAGAAATAAGCTCAGCGACCATGAATAATATGGAACCAATGGCTTTTTCTTTCGGGGAAGGAAGTGCTGGCGTAGCTTCCGATAACTTTAGTTTTTTAGATATGACAAGCGATTCTTTGGCGGCAACAGGAGACGGTGGATTAAGGCAAATGTATAATTATGTTTCCGTAGATTATCAAAATGCCACAATAAATACTCCCACCGAAGATTTTGAGGCACGAAAAAATAATATGACGATGGAACAATTACAAAAACAACGAGACATGGATGTAAAAAGATAAAATATATAAATAAAAAACTTAAATATAAATTCAAAAAATAGTAAAATGGCGAGTAAAACAATTCCTAATTTTACGACAGTTTTTAATAATTTATTTTTTAAACTGGTATCGACTGTTATCGAGTATTTTCCCAAGGACGCCGCTTTGGCGACTGCCGAAAAAAGTTTGTCGGCCATTCGCAAAATAAATCCTGCGCTCATTTATCGTGTATGGGTTTATTATGTAGATACTCCTTATAAAAAAGAAATTGAGGATTGTAACATTGATTTTTTCATTAATAAAGATTACTCGAACGATTTAAAAGATTATGCCGCGATCAATGATTATCAGACAATTGCAAACGCGATTGATCGATTTCGTGAACCGGTGAAAAATATGGATAAAGAAAACCAGCTGGTTATTATGGGATATATTCAATCTTTATCAAAATTGGCCGATTTAAAATAAATTCGTTTTTAATTTAAATATAATTTTAATCATAACATATGGATAAAATTATAGAAGACGCGCTTGAGGAGCTGAATATATTTGACGAAAATGGTAAAAATGAAATTGGCGAAATCAGAGAACAAATTACAGTCCCACCCGAATTCAAATCTATTATAGATGATTTTGTGTCAGATATTCGCATAACATTTCCCGAGTATGTACCCATTATCGAAAAATGGTGGAAAGAGGGCTCAGAGGAAGAAATCAAAGTTGTTTTCAATCATTGCTTGCGAACGATACCAGGTAAAATATTCGATATTCTTAAGCAAAACCCAGAAATGTTTAAAGGAAATGATACAGAATTTTTACCGGGTATTGTTTTTAAATACTTGTGGGAATCGGATATATCAGATAAATCGAGAGCTGCTATATGGAAATATTTACAAGCTATTTTAAATTCAATTACTAATTCTATCAAAGTCCCCGGGTTTAATGAAAACATACTTGAACATTTCAACGAAGAAGAGATGGGTGAAAAATTAGAAGAAACAATGAAAAGTATTCATGAAATGTTTAAAACAGAAGTTCCAAGTGAAGGGATTGAAGACAAATTTCATAAAATGACCCAGGGAAAAATAGGTAAATTGGCATTCGAATTGGCAGAAGAAACTGCCAAGAATTTAACCATGGACGAAAACATAACAAGCACACAAGATATTTTTTCTAGTTTATTAAAAAATCCGACAAAAATGTTAAATATAGTACAGAGCATGGGGAGCAAATTAGAAGAAAAGATGAATTTAGGAGAAATAGATGAAAATGAGATAATGAATGAAGGAATGGAAATGATCCAGAAAATGAAGGATATGCCTGGATTCGGAGATTTAGGTAAAATTTTCGGGAACTTTGAAAAAATGATTCCAAAGACCAATGCCCAAAAAGGGCAATTTGAAACGAATCTAAAACAAACTTCCAAAATGGCTAAAATGAAAGAAAGGATGAATAAAAAACTAAAAAAAGTTCCCGTAGACCCCGAATTGGAAAAAATAGAAAATATTAAAAAGATGCTGGGTTAAAAAGGCCACACATACTTTTTATTGACACGATTTTTCCTGCTTTGCCTTCTTTTCCTCCTACGTCTTCGTGTCCCACCTTTGTGTAATTTTCCCATCAATTCATTAATTGTAGTGGATCCCTTAATATCCATTCCTAATTTATTCGCAAGATCCATCGCTTTGGCATTCATATATTATTAAAAGAAAAAACTAAAAAAAGTTAATAATATATGGTATTTTGGGGAAACGATTATCATGTTTTATTTAAACCAGATTTAATATTTGAAATTATTCCTATAACACAAATGTCTTATGAGGAAAAATTAAACGCATTATCGCGGCTTATTATTTTATTGACTATAATTGGTTTCTTGTTCACATTCTCTGTGAAATATTTATTTGGGGGTATTTTTTCTCTGATATGTATATATTTTTTTTATAAATACAATAGAGAAGGATTTACTGGTTTCAAAGAAATTCCTCTGGAAAAATTTGTAAAAGATACATATTATCCGACAAAAGAAACAAATCCTTTAGGGAATGTTTTACTTACCGATTATAATGACGATCCTCAGCGCGAGTCAGCGGCTCCTTCTTTTAATCCACAAATCGTAGATGATATTAATACGAAAATAAAAAATAAAACAAAGGAAATGAATGGGCTTGGTAACGACCTGTTTTCGGGTTTAGGGAATAGTGTTGAATTCGAAGAGTCTATGCAGCGTTTTTACGCGACTGCTTCCACTACTATTCCAAATGATCAAGGCGCCTTTGGGAACTATTTATATGGAGACATGCCTTCATGTAAAGAAGGAGATCCAATTCAATGTATGAAAGATAATTATAGATATATCCCTTAATCCTCGATTTTTTTTTGTTATAATATAAAATGAACTCTTTTCAGACATTTAACGGATTGTCGAGAAGTTGGAACGACGATGAATATTTAGATCAGAAAACAATTCAAAATTCCAATGGATCAACATATCTTTTACAAAATTACTTTGCCGAAGATACAACGATGAAAAAGCCCATACAGTTTGCTCTTATGCAGCCAAATATGTTTTACAAAGGCGGAAATGGTCTGGGTCAAAATGGGTATAATATAGACGAAAATTCAAAACTGACGATTGGATCTCTACAAACACATCCACGATGTAGAATTGATTTAATACAACGACCTTTTGTTACTGTCCCTTTTCTCGGAAGAGGATCTGTTGACCCTGTGATGGAATCTCAAATTATCCAAGGAGAATCCTATACGAATAAAAAAAGTTACAATCAACTATCCGAGTTGAGTTATTTACCTTTAAGCAATACTCCTCTCATCCCAAGTATCAAAGAGACGATTACAAACCCGGTATATTTAGTGGAAGACAATTCAGGCGGAATAAGAGGGGGGCTTCCTTCTAGGGAATTGATGCGAGACAACTAAAAATTTACATATTTAATATCGTGGTGTGGAGAAAAAAATAAAACCATCTCTGGAGTTTTTAAATCATATTTTTCGATGTAGTTATCCCATAAATTATGTAAATTATGAAAATCGTAATCATCCATGATCAACAATGTTCCTTGTTTTGACAATCTATATGAATTCATAATATCACTTTCAGCGACCTCAGTTGAATGACCACCGTCTATATGTATTAAATCATAAAGACCATTGTCATGTTTCAATGTTTCTCTACTATCTCCTAGCGTTATATTTATTCTATCACCAAATGTTTCTTTTAGTTTTTGAAAACAAGGTAATGTATATGTATGTTCTCCTAAATCAAAGCAATTGATAGAAATGTGTGGACTTGATAAAAGCATCAATAATGCTGAAAATCCGGCATTAAACCCAATTTCCATTACATTTTTTACATTTTTATTCAATACCAAATTAGATATATTTTTCGCCTTGTTTAAAAATATATCGGTGTATTCGGTTGTGTGATGTAACATGAAAATGTTTCCTTCTAATTTTTCGCCGCAATTATGAATGATTGGTATCAAATATTCATCAATATACTGTTTTGCCTTATTAATGTTTTCTTCTATAAAAAAATTCTTGGTATTGGTCAAAAAAGTTCCCATGACTGCTATTTTTTTATGATAATAACCAGGAGTTCCTGGATAATGATGTATCACTTTGTCGCTATGAATATTATGATCATTATTTACAACAAGTGATTTTAAAACCTTGTTATTATATAAATTATATTTAAACGCATTGTATACTATGTATGGCTGGTCGTAAAAAAAATGATGTCTTGTCTCAATATCTTTATTTATTGCTTCAAATAAATTCTTTATTTTTTCACAATTATTAAATAATAGTATAGCACTTGTAAATGCTGTTTTATCTTTGTAATTATCCAATTCATCTCCAAATAACGTTCTTCCATGATAATTTTCTTTTCCATCTATTCTACCTTCTTCTAATACATATAAAAGATCTTCTGTACAAACATCGAATACCTTATTGATGTCATCTTTCACTAAAATATCTGTATCCAAATAGAGTATTTTTTCATAATTCGACAAATCAAAATTAAAAAGGTCTAATCTCGCCTTACATGATTTATCGATATTATCATATGTATCATTTATTTCAAAAACAATGTTATCATTAAACAAATGACTCTGTTTAATCTTATTCATAAAAGACGTAGAAGTATAAACTAATATATTTGTATTATCTAATTCCCCGTAAATAATTATACTTTCTAAAAGTAGAAAAAACATCTCAAGATATTTTTCTTGATTGAATACACAACAAAAAATACAATTCATATAATATCTTTATATTTTAAATTATATTATTAAACGAAATCTCGCAACTTTCTTTCAATATTTCTTCTGAAATCATCCAAGACATTTTCCACTCTTTCATTATCCATGGTGTATCCATCTCTCACTAAATCTTCAATATCTTCCAATGCTTTTATTCTAACCTTTTCTTCTTTTTCACGAACCTTTTCTTCTGCCATTTCTTCTTTCAAACGTATTTTTTCTTCCTTTTTAGCATCCTTTATATCTTCTTCAGTGTTTTTGATAAATTCCTTTTTCTCACCGATACGATATTGAATTCTATCGATCATTTCTTTGTTTAATGGTTTGGTTTTTTTCAACGTTTTTAATTCCGAATTCAAAACAATTATTTCTTCTTTTATTCTCGCAATGGTTTCAAACAAAGGTTGAACGCCCAAAACTTCTTTCACGTCTGTTATTTTTTGTTTACATTTTTCCAAAAGCTGGTAATATGTAGTTAATTTGTTTTGCGATGTTTCTTCCTTTGTTTGTTTCAGTTCTTCGCAACCTTCTTCGTAATTCTCTAGTAATTCTTTTTTGATATCATCCAACTCTTTTAATGTTTGTTTAATCATCTCCGTTACATCTTTTACACAAGTAGAATAAGGCGACTTCTTTTTCGTTTTTTCTTTGGAGAAACGCTCACATTTATTTAAATAAGATTTAAATTGTTTTTGAGTTAAGTTTAGATATGGATTTTTTTTAATATTTTGTAATTCTATTTTTTTTATATTTTTGACTTGTCTATATTCCTCTTTTGAAAGACCTGGTTTCAAATCTACATCCAAATCTTTTGAAACAAAATGTAGTTTAGGTTGCGCAAATTGTCGAACGTCAAATTCTCTATTCAAATAACTTACCAAGCCATTAATTTCATTCGCGTATTTATTTTCACCAGACGGCGTGAAATTGCCCACTTCATCCAAATATTCATCTGAAAATTCAACAAATGTTTCGGGCATTTGTTCGTCTGGTAATTTACATAAATTGAGCAATTTAATTATTTCCATTGGATTTTCTGTAATGGGTGTGGCCGTCATAAGTAATAAACGGACAGAATCATCGCCGGATTTAATATAAGAATCCATAATAGCCTTTTTTAAATCTTTCATATTAGGTCTTTCAAGACTAGATAAATCGCCTCCCCCGTATAATTTATGAGCTTCATCTATTACCAACAATGTTTTTCGCAACGGATCTTCTTCTCCGTTGATTTTTACCAAATCATGGTAATATTGATTGTCTTTACTTATTAAGTTGGTAAATTGTTTGTAAGAGAGGGGGCGAATTGCCCATGATTTTGACAACATTCGCATCCTTTTATTGTGGTCTTCTGGAAGCATCTCGCCATTTTGTATTTTTTGCCTTATGGATTCATTACAAATTTGATCAAACATATTCTTCCATATATCATTCTTTAACGTTGCTCGCGTTACCCACAATATCGTATAATCCGGCTCGAAATTCTTGGTTGCCGCAGCAATTGCCGAACACGTTTTTCCTGTCCCAACTGAATGCCACAACAACATTCCTTTGACAAAAGTAGATGGTTTAAAGTAATCACTAACAAATTGTTGTGTAGGTGTGTAATTTATAACTCCTCCACCAGATTGACTCGACATCTGAGAACGAATTGAAATCGACCCAACTGAATCCGGAATATCCCCACAATTATTTTCAATGGCAACCTCGCCCCATTTACAATGTTCAAAATGGTCTTTGATAAATTCTTGTAAATTTTCTTTAGACATTTTGTGAATCGGGGGGATTGACATACTTGACATACTTGAGTTTGAAGAAAATGGACTTTGTGTGAGAGAAGAAATATTAGATTGAAGAGAGTAATTATCAAGGCTTGCTACAACTCGTGGAAGAGTCAAAGAAGAAACGTCACTTCCAGTTTTCATTGAAATATGACTAGGTATAGAATGTTTGGATATAGAATGTTTAGGGCTGCGTGCTTTTCGTGTCCGTCTCTCTCCTCTGCGACAATATTGTCTTTTTGTTCCTTTCGCAAATAAACAACCTTTTCTATCTAGGCATTCTCTCTCTGGTAATTTATAACAATCTGATTTAACACGTCCTCCTGTTTGATTGCGAAATTCGTGTATATTTTTATTGAGGTAAAAATCTACAGAATTTTCAATGGTAACTTTTTGTAAATCTGTCCCGAATATTTTTTCTTTAATGTCTATGTCAAGACTCTTCAAATAAAGAGCGAATAAATTAGGCTCATCTAAAAATTTAGACCGGACATTTTCTGGAATGGTTAAATCGTAAATATAGACATTTAACGGCCATCCTACATTCGGGATAAATTTTAATCCTTTTTGTCCACATGTTCGCGTTCCTCTTCCTATGACTTGTTTTAAATCGGCTTCATTAATAGATGGTTCAAAAAGGTGAATATATTTTATATCAAACAAATCGATCCCTTCTTTAAATCCGGCGTCCATTAAAATAAAACGTGCCAGTTTTCCGTGAACATTTTCAGGTCTTTCGTTAAACTTTTTTAAGATATTTTTTTTAGTGCCAACTCGCAATGGATCGCCATAAACATCCAACGAACACAATAAAAAAAAATTGTTGTTTTTTGTTTCTAATAATTCGTTATCGCTTAATAATTTTTGATCAGAATCATACCCTAAATAATACCCGTACGTTAAAAAACAACTTGCTAAAAAATGAATTCCGTATAATTTGGATTTTACATCGCAAAAAATAAAGTGTTTGAATAATTTACCGTGTTCTTCCATGTCGTTTTTATCCAATTCTGTTATTTTTTCAAAGAGATCAATTGCTTTAGGAGAAACAAAAGGGAGGTCTTCGCGTAAGACATCAGGATCAAAATAAGGTTTATCAAACTTATATTCTGGTTTAGAAAGAGAGACATTTGATTTTTCTCTTATACATTTACTATTAAACATATATATTACAAATATTTTATATATGTAATATATGAAAAATAGAAAACTAAAAACACGTAGAAAGCACAGGGTTAAGAGAGGTGGGATGCCGCATTCATCCAAAGTTTCACCTCAAGTACTCAAAAAACGGCAACAAATATATTCCAAACTTGCGCAAACCGAAAAATTAAAGCCAAGTTTAAGGTCGTCTAAAAATTCACAACGGTTTTCACTAAAAAATTGGTTTCCATGGTCCAATACTAAAAATCAAATAGTACCCGTAGATAACGTAAAAGATGACATAAAAACTAGGGAAAATCCTTTTGCAGATCATCGTAATAATTTATAGCATTTAGTATTGCCTCGTCCATATTAAAATACTTGTAATTTGCCAACCTCCCTAAAAAATGAACTCGTGTTTCCTTTTCAGCCATACTCTTGTATTTTTCATAAAGATCCATATTTTTCTGATTCGGTACAGGATAATACGGTTCACCTTCATCGGAAGTCGTTTCTTTTACAATAATTGTCCCATTTGCTTCTTGGTTGAGGAAATGTTTGTATTCCACGATGCGAGTATAAGGTACATCCTTGTGTGGATAATTTACGACTGAATTCGTCTGATAAAATTTATCGGGCAATTTTTCTACATGAAAATCAATGCTTCTATACTCTAATTTTTCCAAACCACAACCAGAGTAAAACGCATCAATAGGACCAGTATAAATAACAATACAATTGGGTGGGACGTCAAAGTCAAAATAATCGGTATTTAAGAGAACCTGGATATTTTCATGCTCCAATATTTTCGACACAAAATGCGTGTATCCTTTTTCTGGAAGAGCTTGATATTTATCGCTAAAATAACGGTCATCAAAATCGTCGCGAATGGGTATTCTAGCCAATACAGAAGCATCCAATTCTTCGGGGTATTTATTCCATTGTTTAAATGTGTAATCCCGGAATATTTTTTCATACAAAACATCACCGACTCTCGATTTTCCCATTTCTTCTGAATTTTGTATTTTTTCATATTTTCTCTGATTTTCATTTAACCATTCTTTCATCTCTTGGGTATTAGAAATATTTTCATTACACAAAATGTTTGTTGAATTAATATTTACAGGTATTGGAAAAACGGTTCCTTCTATGTTTCCAACAACTTTGTGATCCCATCTTATCCAATTATCAAAACGATTTATGTAATTCCATACTTTTTCATTATTGGTGTGAAATAAATGAGCGCCATATTTATTCATTAATATACCAGTATCTTCGTCGCGAAAATCAAAAACATTTCCCCCGATATGATCACGTTTATCAATAATCGTCACCTTTTTTCCGTCGTTCGCAAACCTTTCGGCAATAACAATACCAGATAACCCACACCCAACTACCAAAACATCCATATTTAGAAGAATTTATTAAATAAAAGATATAAAAACGAAATTCAAATAAATCGAATGGACACTTCTTTTCCCACTTTATATAAAAGAACTGAAATAATGTATCTAGGAGAGTTTGAAGAAGAAGTGGTATATGCTCTTACCGAGGATATATACCGCCAAGAATTACTGAAATTATTTGGTTTAGAAGTATTTGAAGCAAACATCATAGACGAAAAAGTGGGGGAATTGTATGAAATTGTAAAAGAGAATCCGGGTATTGTAAAAATAGTGTCGGCAATGGAAGAAATTTACGGAGACATCTCTTTTGTTATTCTTTTTTCTTATGATTATTTCTATTTATTTTATCCATGTATTCAGGCTATTTTAAGTGATAATCAACCTGACATAGAAGAATTGATTGAAAAAATAAAATTATAATATATGTTTTCGAGAAATAACAATACACAAGAAAATTATAAACTTGAGCAGAAAAGAAATAGCAAATTGATAGATTACCGATTTTTTGAAAATAGTCCTAATGGACCAGCGTATACGACACATCTTCAAGGAAATGGGTTAGGAATTGCCAAATTACATCCAAAAGATTTGACAGATAATTACATAGATGTAGACTCCTTTTTAAAAGGAATAGGAAGCTGTAACTTTATAGAACCACAATCCTTTCAATATCAACCGAAGAAAAACACTTTCTTACACATGGATCAATCAAACCCGGTTCTTCTTGCGCCGCAACATAGATTTACACCTCAGCGACCCGGATTTACATAATCATGAAATGTAGGATTATTAAATTTCCAAAAATTAAGAAAATTTGTTGAACCAATAAAATTATTTTACCCGTGTTTGTTACAGGGGTTAATGTTGAAAATCCCACGGCTGTTTGTAAAGTAACCGATAAAGTAAGTATATCTATTACTTCTGGTTTTTTTCTATCACTTGTAATAAAATGATCTGCTAAAAGCAAATAAACGATGAAAAATACAACAATGAGTACCAGATTATACAAAATGACTAAAGTGGGTCGTTTTCCTCTTTTCATAAAATAAAAATTTATTTTATTTTATTAAATTATGGCTTTTACTAGATTTAATTATGATGAATGTAGAACAAAAAAAAGATTACAGCAATCAACTGATGTGGGTAATTATCATTTAAATGTTCCAGGAAACGGAACTACACCATTTTTCATAGAAGACCCAAATATTCGGATTCAAAAATGGGGAGGTAATCTGCGAACGAACATGGTTGACATTGATAGTAGTCTCAAAGGAATAGACAAACAGTTAAAATGTGATAGTATGCGAAACAATCCTAAACCGGTTCAATCTTCGGCGATTTCATATCCATCTACAAGACTACTCTATACAGAACAATCTAGGACGATTCAACCCGCTTGGAATTTAAGAGGAGTCGAAACACCACAACCTGAATATTTACATTACAATCCTCAAATAAAAGCAAACATTCCTTTTATGCATAATATTAGTTCGAGAGACATCGAAAAAGATTTATATGTGCCCATTTACAAAGATAGTTTTATGTCGTTGAATATTTGACTTTAAAATGTTTTTTTTTAATGTGTTATTGTAATATGGAACTTGTCATACCAATTATAGCATTAGGGGGATTATTTGCCATTAAGCGTCGCAAAGAAGGGTTTAAACCCATAAACGCAGAAAAAAAGGAAAATCTTTTAAATGAATATTCTGATCCAAATACTGCGACCGATAAATATTTCAATCAAACATTGTATAGAGATCAATCGGCTCTACCCAATACGGGCAATACTATTCAGCAAGTATATTCTTTAACCGGAAATTACATGGAGGCAGATGATTTTACTCACGAGAACATGGTTCCATTTTATCGCTCAAAAATGGGAACAAACACGGGTGTAAAAACAAATGAAAGTGTTTTAGACAACATGGTCGGAAATAATAGCAATATTATTAAAAAAACCGAGCAAGCTCCGCTTTTTAAACCCGAATCTGATATAAATTGGGCAAACGGAATGCCTGGGATGGATGATTTTTACTTATCTAGAACAAATATTGGCATGACAATGAATAACGTGAAACCATTTGAATCTGTAATGGTTGCCCCGGGATTGAATAAGGGGTATGATAATTCCGGAAGCGGTGGCTATAATAGTGGAATGGAATCTAGAGAAACTTGGATGGACAAGGGGGTGGATGAGTTGAGAGTTGCCACAAATCCAAAAACAACCTATACATTGGATAATTTGGAAGGGCCTGGAAAAAGTTTGGTTTCAAATATAGGAATACAGGCACCCGTCAATAAAAATCTCCCCGACTCTTTCTACGAATTAGGTCCAGAGAGGTATTTCACTACCCCCACAGAAACAAAGGGTCAGATGGCGCATTCAGAAGAAATAATGAAAGAACAAAATCGCATTGGTACATCAACTGAATATAGTGGACCACCGACTTCATTGGTGAAACAAAATGGATATGTAACAAAAAAATACGAAGATCCAAAACGACAACCATTGCCGACTTCAGATGTCACTGCGTGTAGTGCCATTGGAAAAGGGAGTTATGAAGGGTTTGATACATTACACAAAAGTCACACAAACTATATAAATAATCGATCTGCGAACGATAATACTCCTGTATTGTTAAATGTTTCTAGGACAATCGGATCGATTTTAGCGCCGATTACTGATTTACTAAAGCCGAACAAAAGGGACGAAATGTCAAATAACCCTAGAATTTATGGAAATGGAAAATATGGCGTGAATTCGAGTTATGTGGCAAATCAATACGTACCTCCAACTATTAAAGAAACGACACTATATACCCCGAATTCTTTTCAAGGTCAACAAAATGGGGTGGGGGGTTACATAACACATGATACACGTAGTATCAACAATCAGAGAGATAACACAACATATAGTTCTTTTGGAAATATAGGCGGTTCTGCGAATAATGTGGGCGCAAAAGATTATTCGGCTGTGTATAATCAAACAAATAACGAATTAAAAGAGGCTACTACTTACTCGCGAACAAATCATGGAAATACTCAAATGTTTAGTCCTCAAATGAACGTGAATATTGCGAAACAAGAACAGGATCGCGTCAATAATCGTCAATGGGTACCGAGTGCGATGCCTCAAACATTTGCCGTAAAAGAAATGATGGGTAAAACATATGCGCCCGACGATATGACAAAAGTTGATAGATTAGATGGGGATCTATTGTCGGCATTCAAATCAAATCCTTATACTCAGAGTTTACAGAGTTTTTAATATGAATTAATATTATGGAACACTTTGATAGGTTAGATTTAAATGAGATTAACACCCGATTAGTAGAAATATTTAATAAAAATAAAAGGGGCGATGAATATTTTTCTGGAAATGTCATGGGACCATGTATTTTAATAGTAAATAACGCCACTGGAATAGATTGTTACATAATGATGGTACCACAATTAATTGAAGGAAAATATATCATACAAGGAGGAATTAATAATAGTTGTAGTGATATTCCTAAAAGTGGAACTCAAAATTTAAAAAATATAATCGAGTTTGGAAAAAATATGGTTACGATATCTTTAAATTGACAAATTTATCTAAAATAAACTTTACATGCGATGGGGTCGATCTTAAACTCGATCTAACTTCTTTAAAAATATTAACTATTGGAAACTCTTGGTACTCGCAGTTTGGATTTAATAATCCGAATACAATCGAAAATGAAAGAGTTATTTGGCCATTGATACAATTAACATTTGAAGAATTTGGTAGACTCCAAACATTAAATAAAGATGTATATTTTGAAATTGTGAGAGAAACAATAGAATATTTTACAGGAACTTGTTTTGAATTTAGTTTAAATGATAAAATAAATAAATACTTTAAAAAAGTTGAAGTGTGTTTAAACGAATTATTTCCTATGAAGATATGCTTAAATATTAATTCTGATGAATTATTTGAAAAACAAGTTATGTTTATTAGACAAATGATATTTTTTTGTTTTTATAATGTGAAATACGAAAGAAACTACACTCAATTAGTAGGAGAAAAATTAAATGAATATATAGCAATTGAACTTCATTTTAACACAGTCGGTGGTTCCAAACGCAAAAGACGCAAAACACGCAAACCAAAACGCAAATCAAATCTCGTTAATCATAAAAGAGTAAAAGTAAATAGATAAAATGAGATTAATAATATTACTGTTTGTAGAAGTCGTGGAATAATAGGAAGACATTAAACACGCCAAAGTCATGACAAAAA
>Ga0209550_10002910_pt1 | contig 16420 bp, 19 predicted proteins | sample LauGreSuBDMM15SN_2_FD_187567 | JGI IMG/M metagenome (GOLD analysis project Ga0209550, IMG submission 187567) | Freshwater lake microbial communities from Lake Michigan, USA - Su13.BD.MM15.SN (SPAdes) (version 5) | ecosystem: Environmental > Aquatic > Freshwater > Lake | place: Lake Michigan...
AATGAAAATACAACTAATACATAGAATGGATTGGATGACCGCAATTGATAATGAAGATTTACCTGGTTTTAAAAACGCGGTAAAATCAAAAGAAGTAGCAGATACACATGTTGGTATAGATACACCAGCAACATATCTAGCACGTAATTCATGGCCTGGGGCTGGACCATTTTTAGATCATTTAGTTTCTATAGGTGCCAATCTATCTATTTTAGATAAAGACGGTATGTTTACGGGTACTACTATTGGGAAAGTTGCAGCAAAAGCAATTGACCAAACAGTATATAATGAATTAGTCGACTTAAATGATAATCCTGGCCTTTACTATAAAAAGATACCCGGTATCAGCTATGTCAGTTCATTTACGCGTGGAGTAAGTGGAACTCCTGGTGCTATAGGTAGTGCAGCAGCAAGTACACCGTTTTGGTTTTATGGAGGAAGAAGAACCAGACGTTTAAAATCAAAAAGAAAGACTCGCAGAAAGACCTCTAGAAAGACTCGTAGACGTTAAAGACCAAGATATACCTTTCGTTTGGCCCCCCAATTAAAGCTCTTGTCCCAAGGCAAGGTATGAGTGTACAATTTGCCGAAAAACCATCTATTCAGGAGCTCGCCTCTTTTGCATCAAAGGCAAAAGAAATTGATCTCGGCGGAGACATTGTTGACCTCGGCGATGATCTTGGAATGAATCTTCTGGCAAATCAAAACAAGGTGGCTGCATCACCCAGGTCTTCCGCAAGAAATGTATCATTTTCCACAAATGACACGGGTAATAATAATGTTCCTAGCATTCAGCTCAAACCTGTAGATGATTTAGAAGTTGTTAACTTGGATGCTGCTCCCGGTTCTGGTGATATCAAGATTCAAAAAGCATCTGAGGTACCATTCATGTTAAGTCCTGAGCCCCAAGCTCCTCCTGTTACAACCCGTATTAATCCTGAAGAGGAGAATAGGCTAAAACAGGAACTTCTGACTAAGATTGGACGTCTAGATGCCCGGGATATTGGAGGACAGCGCGTAACTATGTCAAATACTCTTGAAGAGATAAAGGCAGAGGTAGAAAAACGCACCGACAGTCGTAATCTCGAGTCTTCTATCCGATTTCAACGAAATGCACTGATGACCTTTGTAACAGGTATCGAAATGGTTAATGACAAATTTGGTCATCGGTTACCAGTGAAACCACGTCTCAAGGGTTGGTCCGAGTCTGTACATACAAATGTCGAAGATTTCGATGAAATTTTCGAGGAGCTGTATGATATGTACAAAGACAAGGCCAAGATGCATCCTCTTCTCCGTCTAGCCGGTACACTAGGTGTGTCGGCTACCATGTATCATCTGACAAATACTATGGCAGAGAAGACTGGAATTCCTGGGATGGCCGACTTACTAAACGAGGACCCAGAGTTACAGCGCCAATTTGCCCAGAAAATTGCAGCCAAAATGGGTGGGGGCATGGGCAATTTCATGGCGGCAGCAATGGAAAGACAGGAACCTAAGATGCCATTCAATGTTGCAGCAGCAGCCGAAGCACCTACGGTCCGTCGTGAAATGCGTGGCCCATCGGGAGTTGATGATATTCTCCGTGCCTTTGAGGCAGAGAGAGCACATGTTGAAAACCCTGTACACACACAGCAAGCCGGTATTTTTACACCTTCTGGGCAAGTCCCAGAACCACGTAATGTACAAGTCCAGCGTAACAATGATCCGATGGCCGATTTCATCTTACACGGTGATAATCAGAGTGTAGGAAGTTCAGCATCTGGTCGCAGAGGTCGTAAGCGCCAACCAGTGGAGACGGTAGGTGCCGAGCTTACTCTGAACGTGTAGACTTAAGTAAAAACCAAGACGAATTCTCATTGAATAAATAATGCAAACATATAATGACCACCAGCGTCAACCAGAATGCCACAACTATGTTTCTCGTACCGATAAACATAATTGCGAACAGAAGAAGCGGTCTAAAAACAATATTTTGCAGAAATGCTTCTTGGCCCGGAGTTACTGACATGACCATGAACCGGCCTCCTAAGTTTAACAGAATATATGCAAGTCCTAGAACATATGGATTCATGTTAACTTCGTGTAAATTTATTAAAATTGCATCTGATTGTGACAAATTGGTAGAATCTTTTGTCACCAGTTTTTTAACCATGACCCCTAACCGAAGGAAATATTTTTACTTAGGAAATGAGGTGTTAGAACCCATACAAGCCATACAATAGCTGCTAAGACACCCCATTTTGGTTGATAGTCGGTAATAAGGAGTACAATAATGGCTGCAATCAAACGAAACAGTGGTTGATCGGCTAACATCTACTATATATATTTATTTACGCGAATAAGACTCTTGATAGACTTCTGTAGGAGTAGAACGCTCTTGTATAGACTCGGGATGTATATCATCAATTATTTCATTTCCCCAGCGATGATCACCCTGGACTTCATCGCTGTTAATAATATCATCTACAGACCTTTCCTGAATAGCATCTGGAGCTTCGATTTCATTGGACCATGTCCCACTTTTCCGGATTTTATCTTTAGTTATTACGAAACCTTCGACATACTCTGACATATTAGTTGTTACTAACAAAAACAAACATGCCGTACCTAAGATAGGTTTATAGTACCATAGTACTAAAGAGCCAAAGAATCCAATAAGACGACCAAATGTTGTACGAAGACCAAATGATAAAGGAATAGGTAATTGATGCGGAAGTGCTGCTAAAATCACAATGATTAATGCAACAATCCATGTTGGCTCTATTGGGAACCAGTGTAGTTTAACTGGAGGCGCTTGCATACTACTTTAAGCAGTGGGATTTATCCAATCACGTGTTAGAGGAACTAATAAGAAATCTTTTTTTACACGGACAGTTTCTTCTTTTTCAAAGACAAACCGTTTTCCAAAATCTTGGATAATGTTATTAACAATAGACCCCTGAGGTCCCACTCCTGGTTCTTGGGGAAAATTTTTTTGGATATAAGATAAAATACGAAGTTCGGCTGTTACAGCATCGTCTTTTGTTGGTACAGTTTCACCGGTATCTGTATTCCGTGCAGGAATCCATTTAGGCCAGTTTGCTACAATATCATTGGTAGCAAAACTTTTACGGAAATTGCGTGGGCCATATATACGGTCTCGGAAATCTCCTAAGAGGCGCATAGATTTATCACCGGCATCTCCGTGAGCATATAACAAGAGAGTTTTATAATGCACCTTTACTTCTGTCGTACTGGGAGCAGAATCCGTCGCTTCCATAGATACGAATGTATCGTCATTAGATACGAATGTATCTATAGAATTGATATATATATACACAAAAAGAGCAGAGGCTATACTGGCCAGTGTTAGAATCAAATTATTCATTCCTATTGACTGAAGATTAAATTAACAATGAAAACTATATGTAAGAAATTAGGGGCATGAGTTATTGTGCATTAGATGAAGCGTTTTTAATTCCTGTTGATTCAGGGTCAACAGGAAAACGACCTAAAAAAATCAGAACAAAGGATGTTCCACCGCCTCTTCCCGATCAGCCTACGGAAACAGATGTCGGGACTGTTTTAAAATCTGATGAACCGGCAGAACCCGTAAAAGCAAGAGATACAACTAGTTTTTTTCCTGTTCCCGGTGAATCTGAATCATGGGAAAAAGCCTTTATGATGGAATCCGACTTTTCTAAAACACTTACTAGACCAGAAATTGATGGTAAACCTACTTTGTGGCGCAAGATAGAACAGCCTTTACCTCTACCTGTTTCTGCAGGAGCACCTCTATCTATGCCTGTAGATACATGGTCCGATATGAATAAAAGACTAGATAAACTCACCAAACAACTTGAAAGTCTAACATCTACTTCTAATACTCAGAGTACATCCGAATTATTCATGTTTGTTGCCATAGGTCTTCTATTACTTCTTGCTATTGATACTATCTTACGGTTTGCATCTATAAAATCGACTCAGACCGGTGGCCACAGACTCTTGAAAGTAGCAAGAGACAGTCTTGGTCGATTTCGACGATACTAGATAAAAGTAATTGTTTTACCATCTTGTTTAGATAATCCATTAGTAAGAAGACCGGCCACGCCTTCATTTATGGGTTTATATGCAGAAGTTTTCTTAAGAATAGATTTTTCGGGCATCTTTTTCAAAGGATCTGATGCATGTAACATAGCCTGTCGAATAGGTGAATCCTGAGTATAATATTGAATCGCCTGCTCTTTCCAACTAATGAGTAGTCGATTTGGAGACACATACAAGACTTTGAATCCCGATTGACGGAGATTCCATACAATATAAATAATACATTCCTGTACATTAAATCTAGGACATCCCGGTTGCCATTCAGGAACATTATACGAAATCATCTGGGGGGAATTTATCTTAGCTGCGGAAAACTTAATCCGATCTTGAATAGTAGCCAAAATCCGGTTAAATACTTGCAGACGTTGTCTATCTAAATTGGCCTGTGCATCAAACAAAGAACTCGGTGTTAGTTGTGGAGGCTGCGTTTGTGGCTGTCGTGACATATCCTTGACATTAGGAGAGGAATGTCTTCCTGGACTCCAACGACAATTAGTTTCAGTTCTGGAGGAGCCAAAGGAGGCAGTAATATAGGTGTACTGGCTCGTTTAATAGAAGAAGGTAAGACTGTAAACGTAAGATCCTGGTACGGCTGTTCAGCCGGTTCATTCTGTGCATATCTTGGAGCTCTTGGTGCATCTCCTGCATGGATGCGAGATTGTATCCAACATTTTGATATGAGGCCCATGGTAGCTATTGACAAAGAACTTCTCATGAATTTTATGGAGACTTGGGGTTTTGCATCGGGTAAAGAACTTATTGAAATGCTTGGAAAGTTTATAGATACGTGGGAACCTGGTGCATCAACATGGACATTTGCTACATTGAAAAACAAAGGCCAATTTCTAGGAATTACCGCTGTAAATCTTAATAAACGTGAGTTAGAGCTTTTTTCAGTCGACACGCATCCTAACATGTTAATTCTTGATGCAATTCGGGCATCATGTACAATTCCTTTTATATTTACACCATGGCGGTCTCCCTCGGGAGACTTATATTGTGATGGTGCTATTTTGGAGCAGTGCCCATGGTTCCATATTCCACAGAAGAAGGAAACATTGGTTGTTGCATGCGATAGAACACAGATATTTGGACCGGTAAAAAAAAGTTCTATTGAGACATTTACAGATTATTGTATGCGGGTCTTAATTGTAAAACGGCCACGTCTGTGCAAAGAGAAGCCACGTGCGTGGATAGCAGTATGTTCCAATGTATCCACTATGAATTTTGATATTACAGCAGAAGAACGTCTTGCATTATTTCAAGAAGGAGAGGCGGCTGCTACAGCATGGCTTAAACTGTTCCACGGAGAAACTCCAGGAACCCAGCCTGAGTACGAGGTCCAGAATGCTTCACTTGGGTTCCATCGGATTTCTGGAGAATCAGTGTCGGATAACCATCTACAGCAAAACCCTTTGCAGCCTCGGGTTCCTTTTCAGGATTTACATAGACACAGCGGACAGTCTTCCCGCCGATGGTCTGTGTAGAACCTAGTTTCTCAAATTCGGGTTTTGTGGATGTGCAATGAGGACACCAATCTACACCGAACATATAAAAGGTAGCATCGGTCGTGAAATTTTCACCTAAGAGATGAGAACCGTGAATAGGATGCCAGGGCATACCTGGTATATGCGATGGTCTATGCGATGGTCTATGCACCGCACCATGAATAATATGCCTAGTCCGAGACATTACAACTGCCGTAAATACTGCAAGAAGAACAAAACCAATAACAAAAATCCACATAGGTTTCATGTTAAAGTCCATTTATCTTTACTAAAGAAAATTATTCGACTTAAATAGGGAATGTCATGGATTGTGGTTATTCCATCATATAATCGAGTTCAGATTTTAAAAGAAAAAACACTTGCTCTTCTTCAAAAGTATAAGATACCCAAAGAAAAGATTCATGTCTATGTAGCCAATGAAGAACAAAAGAAATTGTATGAAGACGGTGTTGGAGCCGATGTTGGTCATATTATAGTCGGTGAGAAGGGTCTGCCTGAGATTAGAAATTACATTTTCAATACACTTCCTAAAGGACAAGCACTAGTATCATTTGATGATGATGTGACCGGTTTTATTAATATGAAAAAGAAACCAATTACGGACTTGGCTGGCATGTTTGATCGCGGATTTGCCGAGTGTGACAAAGCAGGAGCTAAATTCTGGGGCGTGTATCCCGTAGCAAATCCATTCTTTATGTCGCATAAGGTGTCCACAGATTTCAAGTTTGTAATTGGTTCTTTTTGGGGCTGTTATAATCCAAAAGAGGAGGTTCAGATTACAATTGGTAATGGTGAAAAAGAGGATTATCAACGAACTATACAGTTCTGGGAGCGCGACCAAGTAATAGTCCGTCTAAATGATGTTGCAATTATAACGGCTACGTATAAGACACCCGGTGGTTTACAATCGGGAAATCGTCTTACACGTGAGCGGAAAACGGTCAAACGGATGTTGGCAAAGTGGCCCCAGTATCTCCGATTAAATCCGGCTAGAAAGTCAATATATCCTGAATTTAGATTAATTCGTCAGACTAAAAAGAATTAAAATCGTCTTCTAGACAATGCTGCGCGTCGTAACCGCTCCTGTTTGGCTCGGCAAGTCTTCTTTTTTGACGATGATCCACATCCACTTTCAAATGCGGTTAAGTCCGATTTTAACAGAGGTAATGATGAATGAGGGGTTGGACATTTGAGAGAAGAACATACTGTACATTCAATATCCCATAGCCAACAACTTACTGGTCCACGACCTCTTTTTAGTGGTGGTTGAGAAGTAGGCCAAGCAGACCGCCAAGACTCACATGGAAGGATGAATGGAATTAAACTCCACCAAGTCTTAAGAATCTGAATTCGTTCAGACGGTGTCAACATATTATACCGATTTTTGTCGGCCATAGTCTGCGGAATCTCATTATCTTTGATAGGTAATGGTACCGATTTTACACCCTTGGTTGGTGTAGTATACGCAATAGATGCAAAAAAATCCCAGCCTACCATTGGATAATCACATGTTGATAACTTGATATATTCATCACGAACAGAGGGCCAAGATGGATTAGATGTTTTTAAGATTCCTTGGCCACGTAACTTAGCATTCACCATATTATGAATCTTGTATAACCAATGACCAAATGCATCCGTGTCTTTTACTATAGCTAGACTAAGTGGTTCTTGTTCATAATATTCTTGAAGAGATGTACGACAGTATTTACAAGGAAGAACATACGGTAGAATTGTAAACCATTCATACACTTTTTCTGGATATGCCACTTTTGATGCTGTAATAATATGTAGAAGTTTCCAACCGGATGGTCCCCAGAATCTGGTATCCATCCCCTTATTAATTGTGTTTAATTTATATCATAGAATGATACAAATTAAATAAAACATAAAAACAGTAAACTTACATACCAGAAATAGAGGCCAGAAGAGGACGTACTAACCAAGGCGATTCTTGCTCGTACTTGGCCTTGCACGTTACATTAGGCTCAGGGCACCGAGGAGGCTCTACCGCAGCACAAGGAGCACATGGCTTTGGTTCTGGGCAGTTTACAACGGGACATCTAGGTCTAGGGCACGGTGGGCAATCACCAATCTTGCATGGTTTGTTGCAAGTACTGATACACGGCGGGCATGCAGGAACAGACGATTTTAACACATACCGAGACATATCGGGAGGAGTAGGGCACTCAGACTTCAACATATACCGAGACATGTCGGGCTGGGGTGGGCACGGTGGAACAGAAGCCTTTAGAATGTACTTGCTCCAGTCAATTGCAGGACACATTCTGCGGTCTTCACCGGAACCGCGACATCCACATGGATTTCTCTTACATTGATTACAAGTATATTCGGTTACATCCATGAACCGTTCTTTTAAGGGAATAAACTTGGATATAATCAAGCCTAGCCCTAGACCAACCAATAATATAGTTACATAGGTTGCAACATTTTTTGGATGCATACTCTACAAATAGGATAGAAACTTATCAGAGCGGTCTTCAAAACCTTCACTGTAATAACTAAACATTGGTGTCGGGAAAAAGTACACGTACAATGAAAATGCATAGAGAGTTGCAAGAATAATAATCCATAAATTATGATTCATTATTAATCCAGCTACTACTTGTGAATCCATCTGTTAGATACCGAGGAATATCTTATACTTTCGGACAATTAAACTGTTCAGGAGTTACCGAAGGCACGGATTCTTTTATGCGTTTACATACCATATATACAAGGTTCTCAGCTCCCTCGTTATCTTTTGGCATTTTGTGTTTTGGACATCCAAGAGCTTCTGCATCTTTTTCAGGAAATGCCTCGCGGAGTTGACTACACAGAGTATTGGCCCGATCACTCCAAATCATATTACGACTTTTTACAACAGATTCTGTACTGGGATTACCAGTAGATAAGTATTCAGCTAATTTTACTAGTTTAAGAGGTGGATTAGAAATACTTTGGACCTGTCGAATTATATCAAGAGGATTACTTACTAGACTGGGTTCGGGCATGGGTGCCATACTAATTAATGTTGGAAGAGGCTGGGTTGATTGTAACATACGACTTAGGAAATCACGGGCCGAACCGACTCGAATCGGGGGAAGAATTCCCTGTAAATCCGTTGGTCGTAATTCTGAATCTATCTGTTCAAGTTGTTTTTGACGAACAGACATTAGTGGATCACTTGTTTGAAATGTCTGTAGACTCTTTATTGTTTGTAACATTATGCCCCGAAATTCCTTGTACTGTGCCATAGTTAAAAATGCAGATGGGTCAGCCGTAGTAGCAAAATCACTCACAACATAGTTAGGACTCTGCCAACCTGCATTTTCTGTACGAAGCTGTAAAATTTGTGCACTGACATCTTTTGATGAATCTACAACTAGACCAGTACCAAGTTGTTGACGAATAGCAGATACGCGGGCTTGATATAAGACACGTTTCTGACGCTGTTCTTCTGAAAGAGCGGTTGGATTTTCAATTTCTCTTTGGCTGGCAGCATCGAGCCAAGTCATGAGTTTACTGTCGAGTTCGGCCAATTCACTTCTTGTAGCTAGGGCTACTGTAGGAACGGTTGGTGTTTTTAAACCCGGAATTGTCTGTACGGGTTTAGATATGGGAGCCCGATTTAAGTCTGCTGGTACATTTTCGAATCCTTCTTTGCTCTGAAAGTATAGCAATGCTGCAATGCAGAATATTGCTATACCTATACCGATGAGCGTGGGTGAACTCATTTCCTCTATTTATATGGTACAATTCCAACAGGGAATCTCATCCTTTTTTATGTAATCGGGATTGTGGGAACATTTTTCATCAATAGCTCTAGATAGTGTATCTTGTTCTTGTTCTGAGCCCATTTTCCAATTATTTATATCCGTTTGCATTGTAGTAACCTCAGCCAAAAATGCAGATTCTACCTGTACAGGTTTTAAAATACTAGTCCATTTACGTTTCTTATCTTCAATAGGGTTACTAGTAATAGAATTTTGAAATGCAGTTTGTGCAGGAGTTGTTTTACCTAGCTTATACAATGGAACCCATGTTAGATACGTAGATTGCCATGCAGATTCACCAGGTGTAAGTGATGCAAAATTTTCACTAACATTATATAACATTCCTAGGCCCACGAGGAATACTAAAACTATCATTAAAACATAGGTATTCATTAATTTATACATAGGAATTAGCCGGGAGGAAATTGATATAATCAACACCCTTCTAGCGAAATCTCGCAGATGGTAAATGGGATGTATAAATATACATTGAAACTCTCAAGTATTATTTACCATTGCCATTATTAAAACCGACGAACCTTAAATTATTGGGTATTGTTGCAATTAAAAGAAACGAAATCCACCGCGCTGCTGCTTCTGGCGACGGCTCTGGCGCTGACGCTGGCTCTGACGCTGGCTCTGACGACGGCTCTGACGCTGCTGCTGTCTCTGTCTCTGTCTCTGACTTTGACGTCTCTGAGTTCTACGGGAGGCCATGTTATACTTAAACACAACATTTTTTATTACAAAAAGTTGATTAGCCTTTAAGTTGCCGGGTTATTCATCAAATGAAGGTTCTTCTTTTCGACACCGAAACAAACGGACTGCCCAAGAATCGTTATGCTCCATATTCTTGTACAGATGCATATCCTGCAATTCTGCAAATCAGCTGGGCTATTTATAACGTAGAACGTACAATGACATTGTTAGAAAATCAAGATAAACGCCTTCGTCTTAGTCCAGATATTCCATGGGATGCCGGAGCAGAAGAAATTCATGGAATTACTGAAAATGATGCGCGTAATCGGGGCCAGGATCCAGCCACCGTTTTCTTAGATTTTCGTGATGCATTGCACTCTGTTGATATGATTATTTGTCATAATTTGGCATTTGACAAACCGGTTATTAGAGCAGCGGCATATGCATCCAGTCTTAGACTACCAGAGACCGATGCAGTTCAACTTCGGAATCTATGGCCTCTAAAATGTAAAGAGTTGTGTACTATGGAGACCACGCGTGACTTAGTAAAAGTTCCATCTGCACCGGAAGCAAGACATCCATTCAAGGCTCCGCGTCTTAATGAGTTGTACACGCATTTATATGGACATCCGTATGACTTGGTTGGACACTCTCTGCACTCGGCAAAAGCAGATACTCATTGTCTAGCCAGTTGTATATCAGCCATGCTACGTAAGGGCATTCTTACGATTGGATGACCGTTGAAATAAATGGGCCAGTTCTTTCCGCTTTTCACGTACACGTTTTCTGTGTGCTCGTTTTAGCTCAGGCATAGTAGGTTGATGACCCACGCATTCTATAGGAAATACATCATATGTGTCATCTCCTTTAACGGCATTCTGGCGTCTCTCTGCTTCCAGTTTAATCAGTCTATGAATCACACAGGGTAAATCAGAAATATAGTTCACATTAGTAAAATACATAGCATAGTACATATGTATCAATAAGTCTAATGAACCAATGCGCATAGATTCTATAGTAACATATGCATGACAGGCCATTGTGTCAAACACAACAACTATTAAACGTGTACCTTTGTAAAATTCTACTCTAGCAGGCAAGATATCACCGATTGATTCAAACTTTTTGCTTGTCATTTCTAGAGCCGTTTCTAGTTTATGATTATCTGTCATAAGAATGAGAGGACTGTCATCAGGCTCAGTCAAAAATATAGCACCGTATTCTTTGGCAAGTTCAACTATTTTTTTATTCTTATTTTTATGTGGTTGATTTTCAGTACATTTTGCGACCATGGGATGTTCATGATTTAATAAGAGTAGACGCTGATAGACTTTTTCCCATCGACTTATATTTCCTTGGGGTCGACTGAGTTCAACATAAATATTCATTCGAAGAAAATCAGGACTAGCACATCGTATTCCATTAATAAGAGTAGACTCTTTCAGAGTATTTGTATATAAATCGGTCGGCATGTATGTTATATCGGCTGCGGCACGAAAGTTAACAAAAACTTTATAGGTTCCTTCATGAATTCCAAATTTAGCCTCCACTTCTTGAAATCCTTCGCGTTTAAACTGTGCAATAAGATCGGCAGTATCTTGCAGTGGGTCCGGTGTTAAGAAATCATAGTCTGGCAAGTGAAGTTTAGGGTCATAAAACCGGGTTTCAGGACTCAGATATGCATTTATTGCAGCACCACCGTAGACTACACGGCCGCGACTTTTCAAGAAAGCTTCCATAACATCTACAATCTTACGGGCTTCGATATCTTCGGCAGCAAATCGTTCTTGAAAATTAGCCGCTCGTTCTGCGGCGGTTTTAACAAGAGCTACTAACTCTGGTATAGTAGCCATCCCTATATTATGGTTTATAAATGAAACTATATTTACCGAAACGAGTGACCCAATCATTTAAGATTTTATCTGATGTAAAAACATTTACACCGACAAATTGGACACCTGCATTCATTGCCTGTGTATATGATTGTAAAGGATACTGACTATCATTGTCCGTAATTGTCTCTCCTGTAGATGGTTGAATAGTACACAAAGAAACTCGATAAAGAGGAACTTTACTTGTACCATTACAATCTGTATAATCAGACTTAGTTAACAGTAATAGTTCACTTGGTTTAACAACAGTTGGATATGTAGATGTCATTAAATTAGTCACTTCATTCATCGCAGTTTTTATAAATCTTGTGTTAAATGAATTAATATCTTCGACCAAGTCCGGATTTACTATAACAAAGACTTTGCCAAACATTTCAGAAACCTTGATAGAACATAAATTATTTAATGCAAGTGTAGCATTGGAATTTGTTGTAACAGTAGGAGTATATTTTCTACCCGCTAACGAAGTATTAATAATTCCACCTAGAGTATTTAAATATTGTGAAGTCAAATTACCATGTAGATTCAGAATAATAAAAAAGGGATCATCAGATTGATTACCAACAAATGCTTCGGCAACCACTTTGTTAATGATTTCTTTTACTGGTGCAGTATTCCTAGTTAACAGAGCCCAGTTACTATATCTACCATTACCTGTTTTAAGACCAAAATTATCTTTCCAAAATGCATAGATATTACGTCCATAACCAGTATTATCAATCATTGCAGCAACAACCGGCTCTTTAGTCTTTGGATCTGGCCAGATATCAAAAATAATGGCTCTTGCTCCTGCATCAATCTGTGTTTTAACGGCACTTGGTTTGACTGTTCCATGATAAGGAGTCATATAGCCTGTTATCGAAGGTGCTTTTTGTTCCATCATGAGACCACCATAATTTGCTGTAGCTACTTGCAGACGAGTAATATTTATCTTAGTAGGATCTATATTAATAGATGACAGATATGTTCTAAGATTACTCCGTTTTAGTTTATTTGACTCGTAGGTATTTATAGTACTAATTGGGTCAGCTGGAGTTACAACTACGGAAGGTATCCATACCACAGTTATCACTATAAGTATAACAGCACCGGCTGTAATAATATAAGAGGCAATACCAAAAAGATTAAAATCATATAGCGTCGTTATCTTATAGAAATCACTCATCCCTAATTTAGAGAAATTTTGTTCTGAATTGAGACACTGTTAGAACTGGAATACCTTCTTTGTGTGCCTTTTCGACCTTGCTCGTGCTAGGCTCACCCTCTCCGTCAGGATATATAACAGCAATTGTTTTCTTGTTTACTGATGCTCCAATCTCATATCCTTTGGCTAAGACTTCTGCTATTAGAGCGGCATCCCGTTCACCCGTCATGACAACTGAACCTATTTTCTCGACTGTACCTGTAACAACAGCTACTCCAGGGAAATTATGCGTACGCCAGTCTAAGTATGCAGGTACACATGCTACCACTTGTTGGATAGTGTCGGGACTTATTCCTGGAATAACTTGACCCTGAAGAGAAGCCAGATCTGCTACGGGAGCTCTGGCTAACAGTGTAGCCATCTTGGTACGACCAACGGTGCGGGGCATAGTAGAAGAAGCCACAATAAGATCGAGTTCAGTCCATGTTGGCTGGGCAGCACGGAGTCCCTCGAAGATTTTATCGGCCATAGCACCCTTGACTCCTTTCACTACGAGGAAATCTACCGGTTTTGCATCATACAGAGACCGTAATGTTTTGAACCCCGCATCAAATAGTTTGGTTACTAGTCCGGATCCAACATGTTCGACTCTGAGTTCACCAAGAGCATGGACCATCTTACTTTGATCCAATTCGCCTCCGTTGACACCCGTTTGCATAAGATGAACTGCACCGAGTGGTGGCGGACCTCCCTCTACAGAGGCACCGACCCAGATATACTTCGGAGGCATAGACGGTGCAACCGATGTTAGAACACCGACGACTTTAGGAATTGTTGAACCGGCCCGTGTAATCTCTATTACGGCTCCTGGACCAATTCCATTATCATAAATCCAGCGACCATGAATACCGGTTACAGCAGTATTGGTGGCTCCTCCTAGGACAACAGGGTCATACAAGATACGTGGAATGAGGTATCCTGTGTGGCTAACATTCCATTCAACTCTGCGTACCGTAGTCTCCTTTTTCTGAAGTTCACCTCTCGTTTTCCAGGCAATTCGATCTGTTGGATTGGTGAGACCACTAGGTGCCTTTGCTCTTGCTAGTTCAGGTGCAACCACAATTCCATCTAATTGATACTGGCTTACTTTGTCAGCGGCATCAAAGACAGCTGACAGCTGGGCCTCGGTCATATCAGAGGTTTTTACTAGAGTAGCACGAGCCGTCTCAAAACCCATAGACTTGAGCATAGTGTTAGAATCCTTTGGTGACAGTGTTGCCGGTTCAATGAGTTCATAGGCTACGAAATAGACTTCGCCAAAGAGTGCCGGATCGACTTCGTGGCGATTCAAGATACCGGCAACAATATTGCGGGCGAGTTTTCCATCGGGAACTGCCTTTGAATCTGTACGCATAATTAGTTCACCGCGTACTGCAACAGCATTTCCAGTAGCAGGAAATCCTTTAAAGAAAGGTGCAAACTGGCTAATATCTCGACCCTTGACTCCATCACCACGAGTATAGAGTTTCCGTTGTTCAGGAAGCCAGAGAGCCGAGCATCCATCGAGTTTTACTGAGATCATGTATTTTTCAGCCAAATTCTTGGAGAGCCACTTGGCCAGAGTACCAGGTTTAGCCTTGTTCAGTGATGGCAGAGGTATTGGTAAGACTACTTCATCACCGGTTTCAATGGGTGCTCCAATCTTAGTCAGAAAAGGATTTTCAGGATCCAACTTTTCTAACTTGTCTTTTAGAGCATCGTATTCATCATCTGTCATAATCTCTTCTAAACCATTACGATAGGCGTGGTTTGCTTCTTCGAGTCGTTTTACAATTTCTTGGATTGTAGACATTGATACCTATTATTAATCGGTTATTAAATGTCAAATTTTAGTACATAATATACGTAAAAATTACATCTGTTGTTGCAACCGCATTATTTGATGATACTATATCTACTTCAACTATATCACCCAAATTAACGGTAAAGGAAGATTCATCAATCTGTTTATATATTTCTGAACCTGTTAATCCAATAGATAGAGATACATTTGTAGTAGCATTTTTAACAGTAATAGTTGTTGTATATCCACTACCAGGTGCAACTCTTGCTCTAATTGTTAAATCATGAATCAAACATTTTTGTGTTACACTGAAACCAAATGCGGTTGTAGGTAAATCTCCAAATGTTACAGCTCCAGGATATAACCAATGTTGTGTTGTAGTTTTAATATCACCGTAAATACTATATACCATTACGTTAGGATATATACCTACTGTTAATCCAAATCCATTTGCATTAGAATGTACTAAATCTGTACTTGATATAATAATTGTTCCATATGTTTGACTTATATCTGCTGTTGGTCCACTGATAGTAGAGGTTTTAAGATCTAGAACAGAACCGCTTACATCGCAGATTGCACCTATATGTGATGCAAATACAACAGTATCTCGCATAGATAGTCGTGAGTCTCCGTTTAAGTATATACCATATCCTGTTGTGGAACCGGTTGCATTTATTGTTGAACCGCGAATAGTAGATGCTGAATTTACAACAGTGGACCCTGTAGCACTACAGTATATTCCATATACGGTACTTCCTGTAATATTAATAACTGCAGTTCGTAATTTGAATGTTAGAGGATTTGTGATTGTAATACATGATAGACAATTTGTTGCGGTTAATGTTACATCTTCAATACGGCCACTACCGGCTATGGTCATCATTGTTCCGGACCCAATATCAGTATAATTTATTGCAACAGTTTGTGTAGAAGCTCCTCTTAATGACACACCGTTTGAAAGTGTCATTGCAGATGTCTCATTATATGTTCCAGGATTTACAAATACTGTATCACCTGCAGAAGCTTGTTGAAGTGCTGCATAAACAGTCTTGAAAGGTATTTGGTATTTTGATACAGATGCATTTGTGTCGTTGCCCCAATATGAGTCTACACGTATAATTCCGTAGGATGAAAATGGTGCATTGCCACAGAACAATGAACTGAGACTAGGAGGTCCGGTATATGTGACATATGTTAGAGCGTTTGAATTAGAATAAGGTGCTAACTGTGCTGATAAGTCTATAGTTACAGTGGATAAGGTAGTACCGTTAAATGTTAGATTGGATGAACCGACGGCATTTCCGTTATCATGATATAAAATTTGCCCTTGTGAACCTCCTACTGGTCCTGTAGGTCCTGATGGTCCTGAAGGACCTGTTTCTCCATTAGGTCCTGGGTCACCTTGTGGCCCAGACGGTCCAGTTTCACCAATAGCTCCTGGGTCACCTTGTGGCCCAGACGGTCCA
>Ga0209550_10002911_pt1 | contig 16420 bp, 16 predicted proteins | sample LauGreSuBDMM15SN_2_FD_187567 | JGI IMG/M metagenome (GOLD analysis project Ga0209550, IMG submission 187567) | Freshwater lake microbial communities from Lake Michigan, USA - Su13.BD.MM15.SN (SPAdes) (version 5) | ecosystem: Environmental > Aquatic > Freshwater > Lake | place: Lake Michigan...
TTGAATAATGGTGTTAAACCATATGTGGCTTGTGGGCAGGATATTGATTTTATGTTAAGAAACCTGTCTAATTAATGTTGATTACAGAGGAAAAGGGTCCTTAGAATAAAAAACTACTCAAAAGAGAAAGATATATAATTGAAATCAGGTAATAACGGTAGAATCTCGTCAATGCGCCACCTGATGAGAGGGCTCTAGAGAATTGGTATTCAAATTGAAAAGTCAAGGTAAAAAGAATCATTTGTCTATCGTCAATGCGGGAGAGAGGCACTCAATTTTGGATCTAGATACTCCTCTCGAATTGATGCCCTTTTTTTGGACATGTTTAGTGAATGCAGTGGAGTCTGTATCTTTCTTCATCGTGCAGCGAACTAGTCTTAACTTTAAGAGTGTTAAAAAATTTATTTCAACACAAGAATTAATTTTACGATGATTATTTCTAGGAGTCCTCTAAGGATTAGCCTAGGTGGCGGTGGTACTGACTTGCCATCGTACTACTCAAACCACGGCGGATTTTTAATTGCTGCAGCAATCAATAAATATGTATATGTCACCGTTAATAGACCATTTAAAGAGGGAATTTATCTAAAGTACTCGAATATCGAGCACGTGGAATTCGTTGCAAACGTATCCCACCCGATTATACGAGAAGCACTCGACGAGTTGAAGTTACGAACTCCTCAAATTGAGATTACAACAGTAGCTGATATTCCTTCGGGAACTGGCTTGGGATCAAGCGGCAGTTTTACAACAGGTTTATTGAAAGCTCTCTATTCGCACTACCACAAAAATATTCAACCTGCGGAATTAGCGGAACTTGCCTGCAAGATTGAGATTCAGAAATTAAAGGAACCTATCGGAAAGCAGGATCAGTATATTTCGGCATTCGGAGGAATAACTACTTTTATTTTTAGTCGTGATGGATCCGTCAAAGCAGAACCTCTTCATATCTCAACCGACACATTGCACAACCTTGAAGATAATTTATTATTATTTTTCACTGGAATTTCACGTTCAGCAAGTTCCATTCTTTCGGATCAGAACGAGAAGTCTCAAGCGAACAACTCAGAGATGATCGAGAATCTTCATCTGGTAAAAGACTTGGGACTAAGGAGCCGAGACGCTCTTCTGGCTGGTGACACCATACTCTTTGGTGAACTCATGCACGAGCATTGGCTCCACAAAAGAAGTCGGTCAGTCGGTATTTCTAGTGATTTTATAAACCATGCTTATAACGAGGCGATGAAAAACGGGGCAGTTGGAGGAAAGCTTGTCGGAGCAGGCGGCGGAGGATTCCTAATGTTTTACGCCAAGGACAAGACGAAGCTTCGTGCTGCAATGCGTGAGTTGAAGCTTGAAGAAGTCCGATTCCAGTTTGATTTTGAAGGTACGAAAGTAATCCTTTCCTAATGTTACCTGTGGCGATATTAGCCGGCGGTTTGGCAACACGTTTACACCCGCTTACGGAGGAAATCCCTAAAGCACTGATCGAAATTTATGGCCAGCCTTTCATAGAATGGCAACTAAAACTTCTCTCAAGAAAAGGAATCAAGAAACTTGTTTTATGTGTTGCGCATAAATCTGAAATGATTCATGATTTTGTGGGCGATGGAAAGAAATATGGAGTTGAAATTGATTATTCCCATGATGGTGTAGTTCGACTTGGAACGGGTGGCGCTATTCGTAAAGCCCTACCTCTTCTTGGGGATGCTTTTATGGTTTTGTACGGAGATTCATATCTTCCAATAAATTATGGGGCCATCGAGGAAGACTTTCACAGTAAGGGGAAACCGGCGATGATGACTGTGTTTCAGAATAATGGTGCTTATGATTCGAGCAATGTTGTCTTCGACGGTAATCAAGTTCTAAAGTACGCTAAGAGAAATTTGGACACAAAGATGACCCACATCGATTACGGGTTGAATATTTTCAAGAGTTCTCTGTTCGAAAAATACCCAATGGGCTCTCCCTTGGATTTAGGAGATGTCTGTTCGGATCTCTCTAATTCAGGATTATTAGCGGGGCATGAAGTTCATCAGCGGTTTTATGAGATAGGGTCCATGCAAGGTATAGAGGATTTTATTTCGTATATCGAGAGGAATCGAGATGACTTATAGCCAACAACATTTAGATGAGACGAGTCAAATTTTATCTCAAATATCATCAGATACTGTTGAATCTATTGTTAAGCTTCTTAAAGAAGTAAAACAAGATAAAGGAAGAATTTTTTTCTTAGGAGTAGGTGGAAGCGCTGCGAATGCAGGACATGCAGTAAATGATTTTCGTAAACTTGCTGGGATAGAGTCTTATGCCCCCACTGATAACGTAGCCGAATTGACGGCAAGAACCAACGATGAGGGTTGGTCAACTGTTTTTTCAGAGTGGTTAAAAGTTAGCAATTTATCCTTTATAGATTGCCTATTTATATTGTCAGTTGGTGGTGGTGACAAGGAACGAGGAGTAAGTGCGAATTTATGTGAAGCTATTGATTATGGTAGATCCAAAGGCGCGAAAATTACAGGAATTGTAGGGCGAGATGGTGGATACACAGGAAAAATGGCCGATGTTTGTTTAATAGTTCCTACCGTAAACCTCACCACCGTTACGCCACACTCAGAATCATTTCAGACAATTATCTGGCATTTGATGGTTTCACATCCAGAACTGAAGAAAAACCCTACTAAATGGTAATTGCTCGGTAGAGAATGAAACGAGCAGTTTTTCTAGACCGTGATGGTGTAATTAACAAGAGTCTGGTTTTGAATGGAATTCCGACTTCACCAAGGTCACTTGATCAACTTGAGATATTGCCAGGCGTGATTGAGGGGTTAGAGATTTTGCGTAAAAGTGAATTCGAATTAGTCGTTGTTACAAATCAACCTGATGTGCCGCGTGGCAAGATGCTAAAGTCATTAGTAGAAGCCATTCACATGAATCTTGAAGCAGAATTAAAAATCCATCATTTCTATACGTGTTTCCATGATGATACAGATGATTGCCAATGTCGAAAACCCAAACCAGGGTTACTGAAACAAGCGGCAGGGGAACTAAACCTCGACTTACAGAATAGCTTCATGGTAGGGGATAGGTGGAGGGACGTTTTAGCGGGTCAATCTGTGGGTTGCCGATGTTTTTTTATCGACAACTCACTAAACGAGAGACAGCCCGTAGCACCTTTCATTAGGGTATCCTCACTATTTGAAGCTGCCCAGCTAATAATCAAGGAGTCCGATGTTGAAATCAGTAGATGAATTGAAGATTAAGATTTTTGCGGATGGTGCAGATTTATCGAGTATGCTGGAAATGAATGCCAAACCATATATTCAAGGATTAACGACGAATCCAACTCTCATGCGAAGAGCCGGCATTACAGATTACACGAGATTCGCAAAAAGTGTCTTAAAAGAAGTCACTCATAAACCAATTTCTTTTGAAGTTTTCAGTGATGAATTATCAGAAATGATGCGCCAAGGGATTGAAATTGCAAGTTGGGGAAAAAATGTATACGTAAAGATTCCAATTACAACCACTTTGGGGAAATCCACTGCACCAGTGATCGAATACTTGACCGGTAATGGCGTTAAAGTGAACGTTACTGCACTTATGACGCTGGACCAAGTTCGTCACGTCTCAGAAGTTTTAGATTCATCTATTCCCAGCTATGTCTCTATTTTTGCAGGGCGAATTGCTGATACTGGACGAAATCCAATTCCGATTATGAAAGAGGCAATTGATACTTTAAAAAAACACTCTCTTTGTGAGCTAATTTGGGCAAGCCCACGAGAATTATTGAATGTGATGCAAGCAGAGGAGATTGGTTGTCATGTAATCACCGCAACTCAAGATATCTTGAAGAAGTTGGAACTTGTTGGGTATGACTTAAACTCCTATTCCTTAGACACGGTCAAAATGTTTAATAGAGACGCTATTGAAGCGGGTTATAGTTTGTAAATTTCTCTAGGAAAAGGGCAACTATTTGGCTGTTGAATTCCCGATTATCGAGAGCGAGTCGTAGAAGGGCAGATTTGCCTGGTGACTGTAATATTCTAAACATGAAACTTTATGCGGCTAAACTCATAAATTCGACACTTGGAAAAGTCATACGACTTTTTCAGGGCATGTTGATGATTAATCAAAAACATAAGTTGATAGATTTAATGCATAATCTTTACGCGCAGTCGAGTGCAGATTACGCACTTAAAAATATGTCGAAAGCGATGGTGCTTTTGGATCGGCCGGCTCTATACAATTACTGTATAGAAAAAATCAAGGAGAAGTCGTCGGGCTCGGCTAGTCATGGAAATCAGATACAGGAAACTATTTTGGAGTTTGGTGTTTATAAGGGTGGTTCCATTAACTACTTTGCTAAAAGATTACCGGATATCAAGTTTGTTGGATTTGATTCATTCGAGGGCCTTGAAGAGGATTGGACCGGGACCTTCTTAGGACGGAATGCCTTAACTGTGCACGGTGTTTTACCAAGAGTCATGAAAAATGTTGAACTACGCAAGGGTTGGTTTGTTGACACTTTGCCAACGTACCTTAGTGAAGTTCGGGAGAAGCCAGCGCTGTATAGATTAGTGAATATTGATTGTGACACCTACAAGCCAACAAGATTTATTCTGGAGCAACTTCAAAACTATATGCACCCTGGCTTAATTATCATATTTGATGAATATTTCAATTATATCAATTGGCCCGAACATGAATTTGCGGCATTTGCAGAGTTCACCAAGGCAAGAAACATTAAATACAATTATATTGCTTATACTGATACCACGTCAGTTGCCATCGAAATAGTTTGATTTGTATGAAATGGAGTTTTGCTTTCGATGAGAAATTCAAATGAGTAGGCTTGCTAATAAAGAACGATTCATTCTTCTCAAGATTTAAACCTTGAATACTATAGACTTTATTCGAAAGATTGCAGATTTGGAGAAATCATTGAGAGTTAAAATTGAGTATTTTTTAAAACGATTATTCGCATTAAGAAAAAAAGAAAATGAAGTGACCTTCTCGCGTGAATTTTTCACTAGTCAATCCTCTTGTCAGATACCTAATCTTGGCATGCTCTATAGCAAGTTCTTGGGTGAGCGTGAATTCGGAACATTTGTTGAGATAGGCGCAAACGATGGAATTAGTTGCAGTAATACTTGGGGACTCGCAGAGCGTGGTTGGACAGGTTTTATGGTTGAGCCAATTCCTAAATCGGCATTAGCGTGCAAGGAAAATCATAGAAACCACCCAAGGGTTAATACATATCAATATGCAATCGGAAATCTCGATGGTATTAATCTGAAATTGACCCTAGCAGGGATGTTGACAACAGCTAATCCGGATCTCCATGCTGAATATCTCTTGACAGAGTGGGCAACACCTTTTGTCACAAGTGAAGAAGTTGTAATACAAAGTAAAAAGCTGGACACGTTTCTTGTTGAAATTGGGATAGAAAAAGGCTTCGATGTGCTGGTTGTTGATGTGGAAGGCTTTGAGAGTCAAGTTTTTGCTGGCTTTTCATTGAGTTTATGGTGTCCCAAAATGCTCATAGTTGAGTTAGCAGATACGCACCCAGACCTAAACTCAACATCGAAAGTAGATGCAAGGTTAGGAAAAGTGATTGTGGGTACTGGTTATAGCATAGTTTATAAGGACTGTATCAATACAGTGTTCATCCGAGATGATGTGTGGGAATATACTTTTAGAAGTGATTAGCTACTTAAATATGTGGGGGCGTGAAGTTCAACGTGTTTTTTTAGTTATCGCTCACTCAAGTTAGCAGTTTTAAGAAGATTTGTGTAGGACAATCCTTATATCTTTCTACATGTTTACACTCATAAAGCAAAAGATACTCTTGGAAATTGTGAGTCGAAGTAAACTCCAGTAATTTATGTAGAGATAAAAGCATGATCTTGAAACAAAAAAACCAGTGAGTCATAGAGCATACAATTTGGTAGTAAAAAGTTATTCTAGAGTAATGAGAAAATCTTTCCATTTACAAGCAATCCTCTCGGGCATCCGTTGCTCCAATATTTTAAGGGAGTCTTCACCTGGTACTTGCAATTCAAAAACATTTTCTGAGTATCTGGTGATCCGCTGAATAAACTGAGAGGGTGAATCGCAGTAGTTTTGCTCAGGCAAGTTGAAACGAAGAAGATCAGGTATTGCATTTACGAGAAGGGGCACTTGGTGGATAATTGACTCAACTAATACTAAGCAGTCCCCTTCAAATACAGAAGGAATAATTACTAAATCGCCAGGCACGATTAAAGCCCATGGATCTGTAACAAAGCCTGGAAATTGCGCTAAAACACCAGTCTGAGAACTTTCTATTGATAAGGAATTGCGAAGCCTACCGTCTCCGAAAAAAATTGCTGGCAATCCAGTTTGCTTGGCTATTTCCAATACCCACTCAGGTTGTTTCTCTTTGCTCAATCTGCCAACATAAACTAAACGACTTATCTTATGTTCAAATCCTCTTTCTTCCACATCAGCATTAGCCTGAGTTTGATAGCTTTTTTGCATTATTGCATTATTTATCCAAATGTCAGGAGCTCTATTATTTGGCCAAATACTTAAATGTGAAGAGACTGCTACCCATCGTGTTCTCTGAAGCGTCAGGATTAAACGAACCACTTTCCCGAGAAACCTTCTTGTCCCCCAGGGCTGACTGGCATGTTCCACCACCACCTTGACATGTTTTCCTATAAGTAATGACCCGAGCAATTCTGGTACATCACAATTAAAAACGATTACCTGGGGCGACCATTTCTTTACAACTGCATGCAATCGAAAATAGGCCACCAGTAAAGTTCTTAGCCCTCCCTGCCAAGGACGATTGAGTTCAAAAACCTCACAACTGGGAATGATTAGATCCGCAGCACTGTAATTTACGGTCACGAGAGAAACTTGCGCACCTGCATCGATCAGCGTATTCACCAAAACATTTGTTGCTCTCTCTGCCCCGCCGCCCGTCAGAGAATTTGTGACGAACATGGTGCGAGGAACGTTGCTTCTCACGTCCAAGTGACCTGCTTCCCAAAACTACACTTTGAATAATTTGAAGACAGCTGAAAATGGCGGCCACTAGCCTCTGATTTTCTCATATCCCTAATATACTTCACTTTTGGGCGCTGTTGTCCCCCAGGAAGCGCAGTCGTAAATCAAACTAACTAATTTCGGGCGAAGGAATGTAATGCAGATTGAAGTTCATGAACCAATAAGTAATCTTGAGAGTATTACCGTCATAACAATTGTCAAGGATCATGCGGTTGGACTGTTGAACACGATCGAAAGTCTAAAGTCACAGGTATACAAGGACTGGGAGTCAATAATAATTGTTGGAGTTTCGAAAGACTCTACGCTGGCTCAAGCTCAAGAATTTGCTCAAGCAGACACACGAATCACCATCCTAATTCAAGAAGATTCGGGAATCTATGAAGCTATGAATGCAGGAATTGCCCAATCAAAATCTTCTTTTCTATGGTTTATGAATTCTGGGGACACCTTCATGGACTCAAAATCTCTTGGGCACGGAGTTGAGTTGCTCTCCAATTCACAAGTCGGATTTGTTGTAGGTGGTTATAAAATTATTGGTAAACCCGATGTTTATAAACAAAACCAATCCCGACTCACTCCAATGAGATTTGCATTCACTCGTCGAGGGGGATGTCACCAAGCCATGATTTTCAGGAAGACTTCGGTTTTAGAGAGTGGACTTTTTGATACAAAGTTTCGTCTTGCCTCTGATTATGATCTGTGCTTAAAGATCCTTAAGGTGTCCGGCGCTGCAAGGAGTGCTGAGATTTACGCGCTAGTGGAACCAAATGGTAGAACAGATAATTCACTGGTTCAAATGCACCGTGAGAAACTGGCAATTAGGAGTCACTTTTTTGCAAAGTCCCCCTGGATTAGACCCTTTAGTTGGGCGTGGATGTATCTAGCCCTCACAAAATCAAGTCTCAAGGCCTGGGTACGTAAAATGCCTGGAGTCGCAGCTATGTCTAAAACTTATTGAATAGATTTATATAAATTTTTGACAAGAATTTCTTGGGTTGCATTTAAAATTCCTTGCACTATCTAGAATCCTTCATGCATAAGTTTCCGCCTTTTCCCCATAATCGGAAGCATTATGAAGCTTACCGGGTAGAAGAGGGCTAAAAATCCTAATTTTGCGTAAAATTTTGAAGAATTTGATTTGAGAATGAAACCCTCCTGTGAGATTCGTCGGAAAGTTATAAATCGAATTACGTTACTCCAGAGAATTTTTTTAAGTGATCTAGAGATTCGAACCTTGCCGGCATAGTAGTAAATTAAGTGCGTTACACTGGAGTCAATCACATTTGCTATTTGAATTTTCGAAATTTGTTCGTCAAATGTGGCATCATCAATTCCTAGTACTAATTTGCAATTTTCTAACTCACTTACGAACGAGACTGAGGTGTACCAAGGGAAATTCACGTGATCAAGATAGTCTGGATCATGCCCAGCTATGAAAAAATTAGACTTGTAAAGGACATCGCCTCTGGAATAGCAGAATACAGCTAAGATTATGTGAGGGTAGTGTTTCGCCGGCCACAACAAATCTCGAAAGAAATCATCTGATTCTTTAAGTTTGCGACAACGCAGTACGACTCCTGTCAATTTTGGCCAAGAAAAAAGTGTAGCTAAGTTGGAGAAGTCCTTACTATCTGTATTTATGATGTTTTCTGTGATCAGTGGGTTTTGTCGGTCATATGGCACTTGGTCAAAGTTATACAAGAAAACATCTGATTGCACATTTGTGATATCATCGCAAATTCGATTAAGCGCCCCTGTAAACAGCACATCATCATCAGAAAGAAACATGATCCATCCAGAGGTTACTTTGAGGTAGCCAGCTTGAATATTTCCGCTAAATCCCAAGTTACTTGAATTTCTAAAGTAACTGAATTCAATATTTCTCTCTTTAGCAATTCTTTCTACAATCTCACAAATCAAATGTGTGTCATCTTCTGAAGCATTGTCCCCAACTAGAATTGATACTTTCATTTGTAATTCAAAATTCTCAATCTCATCCATTACCAAATGCAAATTTTGAGACAATCGTCTATCCCGATTAAAGGTTGGTATATAAACGGTTAACACGATATTAACAAGCTACACGCTTGGGTGATTTGACTCTACTTAATAAGCCGGAGCTACATTCTAAGACCACTTTACCTGCCCCCCTAAAATTGGATGAATTTTATACGAATGAGGTGGCCATAGATCTTCCTGTGTATCAGTGTCAGGCATTTTAGTGAAGAAGTAACTTGGGCGAACAATCCATCCTGCGGGAGCTTTGCTCAATTTTGCCGCCCACCAAGAGAAAGTCGAGTTGGAGCAGACGAAACCATCACACTTTGAGAGCAATATTAGATTTTCGACCGTTGTTGTATGTGATGGAGGTGAAACTACTTCTCCCAAGTTGATTAATTTCGGGAATAACTTTTCAACTTTTAGGGGTTCATCAGTAAAAAAGAACACTTTAGTGTTTGGACCCATTTCTGCTTTTAATAAATCTATTCCTGATAAGAAGTAGTCTTCTTGGGGAATCACTTTATCTCCCAGAAAAATATAATCACCTAAGCGTATGTGTACTCCAATGGCGCGATGACCATTTAAGACTGGCAAGAAGTCTGAACTCCAAGATGAAAGTGGGACTACTAAATTCTTAAACACATCAGCCGGATTTGAATCTAGAAAATATTTGGGAGACATGAAAAATCCTGTCAACCTGTGAATACTATCCGGATCGCTCCACTCACCAGATTCAAAACTCTCCTCGCTTGCTATACCTAAACTTCTTCGCCTTCTTTCAGTCAGTTTGGCGAGACTTCTTTCAAATCGCCCATCTCTGGGGGTAGGTAATCGATCTCGAGGTGTATCAGATACAGTTGAAAATTGTAGAGAATCCATTTTCCTCTTCGATAGATAGACTGCATTATTCTTATGCAGTAACCAAGGGTTAGAAAACCAATTTTGGTTCAGTAAAAGTTTTTTACCGGTTTTCTTGCTAAGTGCGTAGCCCGCCATATATTGAAACATTTGATTGCCGAGTCCGCCTGAGAGGTGGACCGAAATTCTGTTTCGATTCACTTCGTTAGTTGAATCTGAGAATTTATCCAGGAATATGTCCTTATCAAGCCTTCTACGAGGCTCATGTTGTAATCCCAGCCTAACTCTCTCCGAATGAGATCATTGGACGAATTCCGCCCTCTTACACCCATAGGTGCATCCAGCAAATATTTACGCGTGAAGGTTTTTCCTGCAATCTGTCCTACGATATCCACCAATTGATTTATAGTGACCATTTCTTCAGATCCAACATTAACAGGGCCATTAAAATTCGAATCCATTAATCTCCTAACTGCTTCGATGCATTCATCAATATAAAGGAAAGACCTTGATTGCTTTCCATCACCCCATATTTCGATTTCACCCCCCGAAGTCGGTAACTTTCCAATTTTCCGGCAGATAGCAGCCGGAGATTTCTCTCTACCACCATCCCAAGTTCCTTCAGGACCGAAAATATTGTGAAAGCGAGCAACAGCAATTGGTATTTCATAATTTCGGTGGTAAGCGAAGTAAAGCCTTTCGCTAAACAATTTTTCCCACCCATACTCACTATCAGGATCTGCAGGGTAGGCACTAGATTCTTCGCAGTGTGGATTGTCCGGATCTAATTGGTTGCGTTCTGGATAGATACACGCACTACTAGAGTAGAAGTATTTAGTCTTATTAATAGAGTTAGCAGAATTAAAGTTAACTTGCGCCTGCAGAATATTCAGATTAATTGTTGCGGAGTTATGCATGACATTAGCATCGTTATCCCCCGTAAAAATGTAGCCAGCTCCCCCCATATCCGCAGCGAATTGGTAAACTTGATTGAAGTAATCTCGTGTTTGCCCAAGCGCGAGACTTTTTGCACAGCTTAGTGGATCCCTTAGATCCATAATTAAGAATTCGTCTGCCGGCGATGTTGAGTATTCTGGAAGCTTTAAGTCGACGCCTCGCACCCAGACTCCTTCATTCTTCAGTCGTCTCACCATATGGCTTCCGATGAAACCGCCAGCCCCAAAGACCAATACTTTTTTCAATTTCCCCCCTTAACCCTAGTGTAACTCGGAATATTACATATCATAACTTGAATACCAAAGAGGCCATCTCGATGCACCCAACCAATATTAATCTATCCAAGTACAAGAGTGAAGCCTTCTTAGTTACCAACGTAGAAACCTCGTCGGTAGTAACGAAAATGTTGCTTAATCATCCTTACAACTTTGTGCATGAGCAGACGCGCACCACTTCGCCCCTCAGAGGTTTTGATCCATTTCCTTAAATATCTCAAGTAGTTTTCAAATTCTGGACTGATTGCAATCTCGACTGGAAGAGTGAACTGTACTTGAGTCGCATCGAAGTTGTCCTCGTTCCATTTAAAGCTATGTTTAAAATTTAAGCCACTTCCATCAAATCCGCGATTAATTATCAATGAGTTATTTGGGTGTAGTATCAATTTGTTATTTCTAAAGAGATGTAGGTACCAAACAGCATCCCAGGCATCATAGTCTTCCTTTATGACTGCTTCTATCATCCCCAGACAATCATAGTTTTCCTTGAAATTGAAATTGCGAATTCGTTTACTCTTTGCGGTTAGCCATTCAAATTCTTCAGCTAAATTTGGTGAATAATTCCAAGCGCGGCTCCAAGTAGCCCAACCCCACGGCGTTGGGACAGGAAAGAAGTAGGTTGAGGATTGATCCACCTCTGAGATTGTTCCATAATTCCAACCGGAGATTTGACTCACTCGATCATCATCTTTAAATTGATTTAGACCCTGATTCATGTACAGTAAGAAATCTTGACGAACCATCAGATCATCTTCCAATACAATTATTGAAGTGTGCGTCTTCAGTATTTGACTAACTCCTGCGTGTATAAGACCACTACCAGTCGTGGCTTCAAACTTTGTTTCCAACACAATACTTTTGAATCCAGTGCTTTCTTCAGCTACTCTAAGCGTTTCCTTAACTAGGCCCCAATCTTTTTCGAATTTAGGGCCCCCAATGAAGATTTTTAAGTCGGAAAAAATTGCCTCTGGGTTTTCCTTTAAGGAATTCAATAAGTCTCTCAAATGATCGGGTCTTCGACAAGCAAAAATCGCTATTGGCGCATAATTCATGATTCGAGTATAGCGTTCAGCGGATTTTTCGAATCACTTTTAGTAGGTTAGAGTATTTTTTAAGAAGTGATTTGCGGTAGTGGTGAGCGTTTAGGTCTATTTGCTCGAGACTCTTTCCCAATCACTCTTAACCATTATTTCTGCAAGTTCTTTCCAATGGACCTTAGACTTCCAACCGAGTAATCTCTCTGCCTTTGAAGAATCACCAATCAAGGCATCAACTTCAGTGAGCCTCTTATATCGATCTTCAGTAACTATAAAATCTTTGTAATCTAAACCAAGAGTTGAAAAAGAAGCTTCGCAGAAATCTCGAACTGTCGCACCCACTCCCGTAGCAATGACGTAGTCTTCTGGAATTTCCTGTTGAAGCATTCTCCACATGCTTTCTACATATTCTGGCGCATAACCCCAGTCGCGCACCGCATCTAGGTTACCTAAATAGAGTTTAGATTGGAGTCCAAGTTTAATTCGTGCTGCAGCCAAACTTATCTTTCGAGTAACAAAAGTTTCACCTCTCCGTGGAGATTCGTGATTAAAAAGAATTCCATTCGTGGCGTGAAGTCCGTAAGCATCACGGTAATTTCGCACAACCCAATACGAATAGAGTTTTGCTGCAGCATAAGGACTTTGTGGTGCAAAAAGTGAGAGTTCTGTTTGAGGTGGGGGAGTGCTTCCGTATAGTTCTGAAGTCGATGCTTGATAGAATTTTGTATCAATCTTCGCGGCACGAATAGCTTCAAGAAGGCGAATAGTTCCAACAGCATCAACTTGGGCAGTGAAGTCGGGCATCTCAAAGGAGACCTTGACGTGGCTTTGAGCAGCCAAGTTATAAATCTCATGTGGCTCGAGGTCACGGACTAAATTTGAAATTCCAACACCATCAGTGATGTCCCCATAATGTAGGTGGAAAAAATTGTCTTTCTCGTGAGGGTCTTTGTATAAATGCTCGATTCGCGCGGTATTGAATGTTGAACTGCGTCGTATTACCCCATGGACTTCGTAGCCTTTTTCGAGGAGAAGCTCAGCTAGATAGGATCCATCCTGGCCAGTCACTCCAGTGATTAAGGCACGCTTCATAGATTTGGCTCCTCTTTGTAGTTTGCAAGAAACCAATCATAGGTTGATGCGATTCCAGTTTCTAGATTGATTTGCGCTTTCCATCCAAAATTTTCAATTCGAGTGCTGTCCAAGAGTTTCCGAGGCGTGCCGTTAGGCCGTTCCAAATCTAAAATTATATCGCCTGGGAAACCAACTATTCTTGCTACGAGATGGGCAAGATTTTTAATTGATAATTCCTGACCACTTCCAATATTGATGGCTATGGATTCATCGTAACTTTGCAGAAGTAAAAGACAAGCCCGAGCAAGATCATTAACATGGAGAAATTCTCGTAGTGGGGTTCCATCGCCCCAGATCTTCACATTTTCTGCACCATTAATTTTGGCGTTGTGAAAACGGTGAATAAGGGCTGGAAGAACATGCGCCGTCTCGAGATCAAAATTATCTCGTGGGCCATATAAATTAGTTGGCATCACAGCTATCCAGTGATGCCCAAATTGACGCCTATAACCCTCTACAAGTTTAAGACCAGCAATTTTTGCGATTGCATAAAATTCATTTGTTGGTTCTAGTGCGCCAGTAAGTAATGCTGCTTCTGGGATTGGCTGGGGTGCGAGTTTGGGATAGATACAAGAGGAACCAAGAAATAGAACCCTTTCGATTTTCGCAGCATGGGCTGCATCTAAGAGATTAGTTTGAATTTGAAGATTGATAGATAGAAAATTGGTAGGGAGAGATGAATTAGCTCCTATTCCACCCACTTTGGCAGCTGCAATCACTAATGAATCTGGTTTGGTGTCCATTAGTTCCTTGAATACTGCCTGGCGATCAGTCAAATCCAATTCACTAGATGATTTACCAATTACTTCATAGCCCTGATTAGAGGCTTCACGGGAGATTGCGGAGCCAGCCATACCTTTGATTCCAGCTACGTAAATACGCATGTGACAAGAGTAGCGCCAAGTGATTTAGAACCGGAAACCCAACCGAGTTTGCTAGGGTAGGTATCAAAGTTGGCAAATATCAAGGGTAGGTGTTGGAAAATTGAATTATCTCCGAGCCCGTTGGAGTAAGAGTTCGCTCGCTAGATCTCTCCGCGTGCTTTCCGGCCGAGACCTACGCAAAGTTATTGCTATTACAATTTTACAGATAAGCATGGGTGTTTTGGACCTACTTGGTGTCCTAGCAGTAGGTTTGTTAGGGACAATTTCAGTATCAGGTTTGCAGTCAAATAAACCTGGAGATCGCATAGATTCTGTCTTGACATTTTTTCAAATCGCCCAAGAATCTTTTCAAACACAAGTCATAGTGATTGCGTCCAGTGCGGTGATTCTCCTGGTAAGTCGAACCATGCTTTCAATCTTTTTTACACGACGTATTTTATTTTTTTTAAGTCGTCGTGGTGCAAAGATTTCTTCAAAACTTGTTTCGCATTTGCTATCTCAACCCCTACTTACTGTTCAAGCAAGGACGACTCAAGAGACTCTATACGCGGTCACTAGTGGTGTAGTTGTTATCATGTTACAAATTTTAGCAACAGGGGCTGTGCTCATATCAGATTTTTTTCTTTTGCTTATTATGGCAGTTGGACTATTTATAGTGGATCCAGTTACTGCGATAGGTACTTTCTCAATCTTTTCTTTAATTGGAATCATTTTATATCGATTCATGCATGTACGCGCAGGGTCACTTGGATTGAGAAATTCAGACTTAAACATTAAGAGTAGTGAAAAAATTGTTGAGGTTTTTGGATCTTATCGAGAATCCACGGTACGTAATCGCAGGGATTATTACTCCCGTGAAATTGGCAAAGTTCGATTTGAATTGGCAGATAACACTGCTGAGATAAGTTTTCAGCCGTATATCAGTAAGTACATAATCGAGACAACAATAGTTTTAGGAGCATTGTTGATTGGAATAATTCAATTCCTTATTCAGGATGCTTCGCAAGCTGTTGCTACGATCGCAATATTTATGGCCGCCGGAACACGTATTGCACCTGCGGTATTGCGTATTCAACAAGGTGCAATCTTGATTCGAGGGTCACTCGGACAAGCTAAGCCAACTCTGGACCTAATAGAGTCTCTTGGAGATGCACCAATAGCCGTCAATATTGACGATAGAGTCGATATAACTCACGAGGGATTTATTTCCGAAATAAGTATAAAAAATGTTAACCTCACCTACCCAAACAAACTCCTCAAAGCCATATCAGATGTCACAATAGACATTCCCACCGGTGCATCAGTTGCTTTTGTTGGCCCATCTGGTGCAGGAAAGACAACGATAATTGATGTTTTATTAGGTGTCTTAAATCCTGATGAGGGAAGCGTCTTAATTTCTGGATTATCTCCATTATTGGCGGTAGCCAAATGGCCTGGAGCAGTGTCTTATGTTCCGCAAGATGTATTAATTGCAGCTGGAACTATTCGTGAAAATGTTGCTCTTGGGTATCCATCTGAAGAAGCAACTGATGAATTGGTGATGAGCGCATTGAGAATTGCTCATCTGGATGGTTTCGTCGCAAGCCTTCCACAAGGCATTGATACCCAAGTGGGTGAACGCGGTGCCAAGATTAGTGGCGGACAGCGACAAAGATTGGGTATCGCTCGCGCAATGTTTACTCGCCCTCACTTACTAGTTCTTGATGAAGCGACAAGTTCACTTGATAGCGAAACAGAAGCAAGTATTTCTCAATCTATTCAAGCTTTACGAGGATCCACAACCGTTGTAATGATTGCACACCGATTATCCACAGTCAGAAATGCAGACATTGTTGTATACATGAGTGCAGGGAAAGTTTTGGCGATTGGTAGTTTTGAGGAAGTACGAACTGCTATTCCTGACTTTGACCGCCAAGCAAAATTGATGGGGTTGTAGAGTATGGATCTTGTGAAGGTGCCCTATTGACTCCTTTTATCTGGCCTTTCCCTGAATAAACAAAATTCCAAAGTCATTTGACGACTTGTTTTAGTACAAGCCATTTACACTATGGAAATTTGGTTTCTCATAATTTCCTTATGACATTGAGCAAGACAACAAATACTTATCTAGGGGACTTCTAAAACCACTGTGGCTTGGGCCGGGATCGAACCGGCGACCTAACGATTTTCAGTCGTTCGCTCGTACCAACTGAGCTACCAAGCCAAACAAGGTTTCAAT
>Ga0209550_10002912_pt1 | contig 16413 bp, 19 predicted proteins | sample LauGreSuBDMM15SN_2_FD_187567 | JGI IMG/M metagenome (GOLD analysis project Ga0209550, IMG submission 187567) | Freshwater lake microbial communities from Lake Michigan, USA - Su13.BD.MM15.SN (SPAdes) (version 5) | ecosystem: Environmental > Aquatic > Freshwater > Lake | place: Lake Michigan...
AATCAAGCGCCAAGCGCGATTGGCAGCCAAGATCCGGCCATCGTCAGCGGCAACTGCGGCGGGTTCGTTCAGGGCATGGACTAGCGTTTCGCAAACCTCCGCCTCTCTGGTATCTTGGCTTTGGCTAGAGCCTGTCGGATTGCCCGAAAAGGCAAAAAAACCAATGGAAACGACCCCGGCCAGACCGACCAGGAGCAATATGCCTCCAAGGCTTGAAGCCCCGGCCCTGATCGCTGGATAGGCGGCGAAGGCAACGGCACCTAGAAAGCACAGCGCCGCTAAGATCGGCACAAGACCCGAGGGTCTTGCGGGCCTACCTAGCCGATGGCTTACCGATTGACGCGGCGTCCTATCCATCGAAAGCGCTTATCCTTCTGCCCGAAACAATCCTTCAGGCGCGTGACTGAGGGATTCAGATCCTCATTTTCTAGACTATCCATAAAATAGATAGGCCCAGTGCGTAGTCATCTGATTAAGACCGACGGATAAAATATGGTTTAGCGCGGCGAGGTCCGGGCACGACTGCGGGCCTGCTTCTTGCCCATGATGAAGCCAATGACCTTGGCCACAGCCTCATACTGTTCCTTGGGGATGGTCTCATCAATCTCGACCGTGGCGAAGAGCGCGCGGGCCAGTGGTGGGTCTTCGATGACCGGCACGCCCGCCTCTTCGGCAATTTCACGGATTTTCAAGGCCAGAAGATCCATACCCTTGGCCACGCACATGGGAACGGCTGTGACACCGGGCTCATAACGCAGAGCGACGGCATAGTGGGTCGGGTTCATGACCACCACGGTCGCCTTGGCCACATCCGACATCATCCGACGACGGGCGCGCTGCATCCGGATCTGGCGCAAGCGAGCCTTGATTTGGGGGTCACCTTCGGACTGCTTGTTCTCGTCCTTAACTTCCTGCTTGCTCATCCGCATGCGCTTCATGAACCGTTGCCGCTGGATGAACCAATCGATCCCGGCCCCAAAGGTCAACATGATCAGAACCGCATAGAGCAGCCCCTTCAGGATGTCCCAGGTTAAGGGAATGATGGCGGACGGTGCTAACTCTGCCAGTTGTGTCATCTGCATGGCGTGAGGCGCCAAGATCCACCAGGCGATGATTGCCACGATGATGACCTTCACCAGCGACTTAACGAACTGGATAAGCGCATCCACCCCAAAAAGACGCTTGAACCCCTCCAATGGATTGAGCCGGGACAGCCCCCCTTCAAACAGCTTGGAAGGCAGAAACATAAAGCCTGTCTGGGCAATAGATCCTGTGACACCGGCGAGCACTGTCACTGCAAAGATGGCACCTAAGACCGGTAGCAGCGACCCCACCGCCGTTCTCATGACGTTGATCGTGCCGTGACCACTCAGATCCATCTGGTGGGGATGGGCCAAGAACGGCAGCATGGAACTGGCGATGGACTGCATCATCCAACCGCCTGCCCAAGCGATGGTTGCGGTTATGGCGGCGAGGGTTGCGGCCTGGGGTATGTCCATCGATCTGGCGACATCCCCCTTCTCCCGCGCCTGACTAAGTTTTCGGTCGGTCGGTTCTTCTGTTTGGGACTCTGGATCCTCTGCCATGCTGCGGTGCGCCTAGAGAAACACGTGCAAGAAGGCTTCATATCGCGAGATCCACACAAGTCCGATCACGCTGATGCTTAAGGCGAGCAATGACAGGCCGATCAATACGCTGAGGGGCGTGGCGACGAAGAAGATTTGGAACTGTGGCATGACCCGGCCAATCAGGCCTGTGGCAATGTTGAACACCAATGAAAAGACAATCACCGGTGCTGAAAGCTGAACGCCCAAGGCAATGGACTGACTGACCGTATTGATCGCCAGCTTTACAGCATCGCCCATCGGCACATCTTGGGTCGGCTCGAACAGAGTATAGGAATGGACCATCGCCGTCAGGAACTGGTGATGCAGATTGGTTGCAAAGATCAGGGTTAGTCCCAACACACTCAAAAACGAGGTTACAGAGGTGCCCGGCTGGGCCTGCATGGGATTGGCGGTCTGGGCGAAGGCCAAGGTAGTCTGGATCGAGATAATCTCACCGGCGGTAGCCAAGGACGACATGAACAGACGCAAGATCGCGCCGAGCATGAGACCGATGATCACCTCTTTCAGGACGTGCCCCGTCAAACCACCGACCGTGGTTGAAAGGGGCGGAAGGTGCGGCGCGGCAATCGGGGCCACGCACATGGCCGTCACAAGAGCGAATGAAAGACGGATGCGAGGGGAAACAGAGGCCTCGCCCAACCCGGGCATCAGCATGATCATTGACGCGACGCGTGCAAAGACCAGACCGGCCACATAGACCTGTTGGGCGGTGGCGTAGCTTTCCAAGTGCTACATCCCGGCGATTCTGGCGGCGATCTTGCGCATGAAATCCCCCATCAAAGCACCCATGAACGGCAAGAACAGCAGCATGGCGACAAAGATCGCCAAAATCTTGGGGGCAAAGACGAGGGTCGCTTCTTGTATCTGGGTCAGGGCCTGAAACAGACCGATGCTGATGCCAACCACCAGACCGACAATCATGATCGGAGCCGACATACCGATGGCCAGCCAGATGGCATCGCGTGCCACATCAATCACTTCATTACCGGTCATGGAAACGACCTTTCGACTCAGAAAACAGAACCATTCTAACCGTAGTGAGGCTTGAGCCAAACAGGGTTAATAAAATCTTAAAGCCCCGCCAAGCCGTTGCGCCAAAAGGCGTTAGATCGGCATCCGCATAATTTCTTGATAGGCTGAGATGACCTGATCGCGAACGGCCATGACGGTCTCAAGGCTAGCCTCGGCCGAAGAGATGGCGGTGACCACGTCAAGCAGCTCCGCCTTGCCTTGAACCTGCGCCTTCATCTGGGTTTCGGCATGACGAGAGGACTGCATCACCTCGTTCATGGCGTTCTTGACCAGATCTCCAAACCCGCCACTGCCCGATAGGCCCGCAGCGGCATCGCCGCCCATACCGCCCAAGCCTTTTCCCGCTTGGGATTGAGCGGCTGCGTACGCTTTTGCAGCAATTAAGGGAGCGACCATCTATCTGTCCTCGTCTATTTGCGTAGCAGGTCGAGCGTGCGCGACTGCATCGCCCGCGCCGTTTCGATCACGTTGAGATTGGCTTCATAGGCACGCTGGGCCTCACGCATATCCATGGCCTCAATCAAGGGGTCGACATTCGGCATTTTCACATAACCCTGAGCGTCGGCCGAAGGGTGGCTAGGGTCATATTCGGATCTAAAATCCCTCTTATCCGGCTCGACCTTGGTCATCTGAACGCCTTGAATACCGTTAGAAAGGCGCTGGGGCTGAAAGATCGGTATCTGGCGTTGATAGGGATCGCCCCCCGCCGTCTTGGATGTGGAATCCGCATTGGCCAGGTTCTCAGCAATGATCCGCATCCGTGCCTGCTGAGCACGCAAAGCAGAGGTCGCAACGGCCATTGCCGCTCCGGTCGAGGTCAAAGGAAATTTAGGATCCGCCATAGCTTATAGTCTCCTACCCATCACCGTCCGGGGGCCCTAGCGGCCATCCGAAGAAGCCCAAGGGACTTTTGATAGAAGGTCACCGCGGCGTCATAGTTCATGCGCGCATCAGTCATCTTCATCATCTGCTCTTCCAACACGACCTTGTTGCCATCGAGTCGGGTTTCAGAATCAGGGGCATTTTGAGGCTTACCTTGACCACCAGTGCTCGGAACCGTGCCTTGCATATGGTCCGCATCGGTTCGGGCCGGTCCAACAGCGGCATTAGCCCCCGTCAACTGAAGACGGCCAGAAGTCGAATTTTTGTCTGAAATTACAAAGGGTTTCAGATCTTTTCCAACAAATCCCGGAGAATTTACGTTCGCGACATTTTGCGAAATCAAAGTCTGACGCTGGGACAGATATCCTAAGCGGCTTTTTAATGTCGAAAATAAGGGAATTGCGTTGATGTCCATTGGCAAAAGATGAACGAACAGGGTTAATCAGGCGTTAATCAGCTTGGTTCAAATCCTAGCTCTTAGGCCATTCGTGGCCGATTCATCATGTCGGATCAGGTCAAGTCCATGGTTGAGATCATCCGTATGTTGCTGGCCCTCGGCGTGACGCTGGCCCTGCTGGGCCTCGTTGCCGTCGGCATGCGCCGGTTTGGTCCCGACGCCTTGGCTCGGCTACAATCTATTAAGTCAGCGCCAAAGCGGTTGGCGGTAATCGAGAGCCTGATGCTCGACCCCCAACGTCGCCTCGTCCTGATCCGTGTGGATCAAGAAGAAAAGCTCCTTCTGCTCGGCGACGGCAAGATTTTGGTGGAGCATCTGACCGGACCTGCCCCCCTGCCCCCATCCACGCCTGATCAGAGGGAGCCTGCGGCCTGATGCGTCCCGATTCCAGCTTCAGCCTTCAGCGTATTGGCCTCATTGCGCTCCTCACCACCCTCGCCTCGATGGCTGCGCCCGCTATCGCCGCCGCGCAGGCCTTGAACATCAATCTTGGCAGTGGCGCAGGCCTAACCGAGCGCGTGGTGCAGTTAGTCGGTCTGATGACCATCCTATCGCTGGCCCCCTCCATCGTCATCATGACGACGGCCTTTGTTCGGATCGTGGTCGTGCTGTCGCTCCTGCGTACGGCCATGGGCCTACAGCAGAGCCCGCCCAATGCCGTCATTGTCAGCTTGGCGCTGTTCCTAACCGCCATTGTCATGGCCCCCACCTTCGAGGCCTCTTACGAGGCTGGCATCAAGCCGTTGATGGACCAACAGATGTCCCTACCAGACGCCTTTGATGCCTCATCCACCCCGGTTAAGACCTTTATGCTCGGTCAGGTCGACGATAAGGATCTTGGGCTCTTCATTCGTCTTTCCAAGATCGATCGGCCTGAGACGCGCGCCGATACGCCCCTTCATGTCCTGACGCCTGCCTTCATGATTAGCGAATTAAAGCGTGCCTTCGAGATCGGCTTCTTGTTGTTTATCCCGTTCTTGGTCATCGATCTGGTGGTGGCCAGTATCTTGATGAGTATGGGTATGATGATGTTGCCGCCAGCGGTGGTATCGCTGCCGTTCAAACTGATCTTTTTCGTGTTGGTTGACGGATGGGGACTGGTCTGCGGCTCTCTAGTGGAGAGCTTCAATCAGGGCCGAATACCGCCTCCGGGCTAATCCAAGCCGGTCAATTACGCCGCTGGGCGAGCCGGTGCCGCCGCTCTTGGGTTTCGTGACGTTAAAGGTGCAGCTCGATCGCGGAACCGCTTCTTCATCTTATCGACCCAGCCGGCAAAGATTTCATTGTCTGAGACCTTCTGAGCGAAGTCAGCCGTCGTTGTGTCGCCATCGAGGCCGACCAAAGCGACTCTCAGGGCATCGGCCTGCTTGGCCCCGTTCACGAAGGGTTTGAAGCGCTGGTTCAATCGCGCCAGAGACACATCGTCTCCGGCCAGGCTGTAGCCGATCGCCGCACGCAGTAGCCGTGTTTCATCCTCATCGGTCAAAGGCGTCGCAGTCACCTTCCAACGATCCCCAAGGCTTCGTTCAAAGACAGGTCCAACCTGTGGCCATGCCCGCTGTCGCCAAAGGACATCGACCCTCACCTCGTTGGCATCTGCACTCTTATCATTTTCCAGAATTTCGAGTGCTTGATCCATCCGACCGACGGCGACCAAAGCCTTGGCCTCGATAATCCGTCGTTCTGCGTTCAACGAGGCCGGCAAAATGGTCGTGCGTGAACTGTTGATGGCCGCAAGGGCCTGCTCAGGCTTACGGTTCATCAGATTGATAAGGGCCAGATCGGTGGCGACGACCGCACGCGGCACACCGTCTAGACGCTCATCGGCTTGGTATTTTAACAGCTCAGCGGCCTGATCCAACAGATCAACATCGACCAATCGCCTTGCTAGGCGACGAACCATCAGGTCGCCATCGGCACCCATCGGGGTCAATTCTTTAAAGTCATAAAATAGGGCGAGGGCCTGAATGGGCTCCAAGCCATCGGCATCACCGTCAAGGAACAGCACCCTAAAGGCATTGCTCAACTGGCTCTGAATAGCTTGAGAATCTGGCATATCGGGCTGTCGGTTGCCCGCCGAGCGCAGGACGTCTAGTGCCTCTCTATAACGCCCCAGACTAATATAGAGCTCACCCAGCGTGCGGATGGTTTTCAACTCATTGGCATCGCCGCGCCAGCGGTACCGAAGGCCATCATAGATCCCCGCAGCGGTCGGCGGCGTGATTGTACCTCGGTCCAGCTTGATGCGCGTGGCATTGAGCAGGGCTGGTGCGCTGACCTCCTCGGTTCGTGCGCGCGCAAGGGCGTCGAACATGTGCATAGCGCGAGAGGCGTCGCCCGCGGCTTCGAAAATCTGAGCCTGCACCAATAGGGTCTTCAAGGTCTCGACAATATCGACACCGGAAATCTGGGCCCCGCGCAAGAGCGTCCGCGCGCCATCAACGTCACCGGCTGCCAGCGTGGCCTCGGCGTTGGCTCTTGCAAACCGAGCCTGCCAAGTCGGCGAGAACACCTTTAGGGCCGGCATGCCTTGCTGAAACTGCTCACGCGCTTCGGGCCATTGGCCTTGCTTATAGGCAACATATCCACGCCAAAGCGAACTGGACGCATCGCCTTGTAGAACTGGAGACGCCAGGTCGGTAGAGGCTTCTTTATAGCGCCCAGCCATGACCTTGGCCGCACCGCGCAGCCCACGAAACTCAGGATTGCCCATCATGGTCTGGTTAACCTTGGCCACCAGATTGAGCATCCCAATTCCCTCAAAGGATAGTTCAGAGCCAATCAGGAACCGCGCCATCGCCATCCGTGCCGTGACAGCGCCATCCTTATTCTCGTTGGCCTCGTCTGTCGCTGCCTCCATCAAGGCATTATAGCGCCCCAAAAATCCGCCCGATCTCGTCTTAGACCACCCCTTGAAATCGATCAGGGCGGGCATGGCCGCCGGTTGAGGCGCGCCGGACTGAGCGGCGATTTGTTTGACCGCGGCCTTGCCTGATAGGGCTAAGCCCTTGGGCCTGCCGATACGGACAATATCGCCTGTGACAAGGACTTCGAGGTCATCGACATAGGGCTCAATCGCCAGGCCCTGCGACGAGCGCAAGAAGGCCGCCTCGACATAGTCCCGCCGCGACGCAAGGCCCTTTGCAGGGGCTAAGGCGGTGACGACGCCGATCCGGTCTCCGACGACAGGGTCATTGATCCATGCCACACCGGTTGCGCCCGCGACAGCGGCCGTCAGGCTGGGGGACACGCCACGCTCGTCCCGTCCGACCGTGATCAAGGTTGAGGCCGTCGCCGATGAGGGACCAATGCCGATGGCCCAGACCGGGCCCTCTGCACTGGCATTGACCAAAGTGGCCTGCGGCACCAGCAGCCTAAGGGCCGTATAGGTCTCACCCTGGACGGCCCTAAGGTCACGAACATTCGGTAAAGATTTAGCGACCTTGGACAGATCCAATTGGGCCTTACGATCAAAGACAATCCATAGCGCGTCGCCGCGGCGGAATATGGCCGCGCCTAATGGGGCCTTCCAAGCGAACCGAAGCACCGACTGTCCGCCCTCAACCCTCCCAAAGACCGGTACGATGCCGTTGCCCGGTCGCGGATCGGGACGGTTGGCTACGGCTGCGCCAATTTCTGAAACGGGATCCAGTTGCGCCGCTTTAGTGGCTGCAGCCTTCGCCTCAGGGTTCTGACGCTTGAAGATATTGATATAGCTGCCGCCATCAGCCTGACCGGAAATGAAATCGGCATCTTCGGTCAGCTCAATCCTGACTTCCAAACCAGAGCCCAATGGCTTGGCTTGCGCCGTCTTGATATAGGGCGGAGGGCTGACCCTCAGACGCGATATGTCCGGCTTGGCGTTTCGATTGAACCGCACAAGGATGGTTTGACCGTCCCGACTGATGGTCGCACGTGTCGGGACCAACCACCGAAACTCAACCCGTGAAAAGACCTCGTTCTTGGCCACGCGAACATCAAGAGGTCCCAAGGCCTCAGAGGCTGAAGGTGTTGCTGGCGGCGTACGAACCTGCGCCACACCCGAAGGCGTAATGGCAACCGCCAGCATAGAGGCTAGCGCAACGCTCGCCTTCAGTCTGCTTCGACGGTTAGAAGTCAGGACCATAGGTTTCGCTCTAGCCCGCGTTGCGCGGCGCGGCCCTTGCTGGAGCAGCAGCGGCAGGCTTAGCCGGGGTCGCAGGGGGAGTTGCCGATACTGCGGCGCGAGCATCAGCCACCGAACGCGCAGCGGCAAGTCGATTCGCCAGCCGCTCGGTCAGGGCCTTCGCGTCCGGTGCCGACATTTGCGCCAAAATGGCTGAGAGCGACTTTTCCTTCATCTTCAACGCGATAGGAATACGAACACTGTCGCCCAACAGGCTGAAACGTTCCGCGGCATCCTTGGGCTTCATGGCCTCATAGACGCGGATCAAACGATCATTTTCCGCCTGCTGCTGCGCATCGGCCTGACCAATCAAAGACTGAACCTGCCCCTTTAGGCCATTCAGAGACTTAATCTTTCCGTCGAGCTTGGCTTCCGCGGCCGCCAACAGTTGCAGCTGGACATCAAGGTCCTTCTCGCGCTGGTCCAACTGTCCTCGGCGCGTCCCTAGGTTCTGCAAAATCTGCAGTTCAGCGGGCGACATACCGGCCGCTTTGGCCAGTTCAGCCGCCGTCGGTGCACAGATCGCCGCAGACTTGGCGACAGATTTGGTGGCTGGAGCCGCCAAGGCGCCGGACTTGCTCGCGGCCAATATGGAGCCTGAATAGGGACTGTTAGTGCTATTGGCTGCCATTTGCATTTCGCCGGCTTGGGCTGGGGTCCCGGCCCCTCGTGCAGGTTTTGCAGCATCCATGGGGACCGCTGGCTTTTCAACGGGCTTGACGGTCGCAGCACCCGTTGCAGGCGCGCCCTTAGCTGCAATCGGTTTATCTGCCGTCACGCCCTGAGCAAAGGCCTTCGCGCCTGACATCAACTGCGGCAGATCCCGCACACCTGACAGGGCGTTGATCGCCAGCACACCACCGATGGTCACAGCAATAATAGGCAGGATACGAGGGACGGGCCTCATCGACGGCCTCCGAAAAGATTACGCCGCGATTGGGCGGCTTTGGGTTGGGAATTGGGCTCAGGATCGGCCTCTAAGAGGTCCGGTCCGGCAAAGAGATCGTCGTCCATTTCCATCAAGGGCATACGGCTGCGAGGCGCTGGGGCGGCGGGCACGCGATCGGCGGGCGCGAGTTGCAAAGTATCTGGCTGACTGCGTGCACGCACGCGAACGGGAGGTTCTGGAGCAGGGCGTCGTTCTTGGCTGACCTTCTGGGCCGTCGCGATCAAGGCTTGCAGTTTTTCAGACATTTCCCGTGCCCGGATCAGCCGATCCCCCAAAACATCACCAGCCTCGTCCGCGGCGATGCGAAGCTGATCAAGACCCGCCTGGGCGCGCAGGGCCGCCACATCCAACTCTTGCACCGCCTTGGCAAAGCTAAGGTGACTCTGGCGCAATTCCTTGAGCCGGCGCTCTAGACGCCAGCCGACGAGCAGCGCGGCTATTAGCAACACCGCAAGCAAGACATTAAGGATGATCGGGATTAGGCTCATAGGTCCTTCCGAATGGCCCTCTTGGTCGACTCCGACAGCGAGGTCTCTACCCGAACGGCGATGGATTGGTTACGTCGACCCATGCGGCCTTGGGTTAGAGGAATAGCTCCAGCGCGAAGCTCAACGAGGCTATCGGCTGTCGCGTTGAGCATCAAGGTATCGCCGACCTTGAAATCCAAAACCCGCTGAAGATTGATCTTCTGCTCGTCCAGAACACAGCGAACCTCCATCTGGGTGCTCCAAAGCTCGGTCGCCAGGTGGCTTTCCCAGATATTATCACGACCAAACTTTTCACCCATGAACTGCTGCAGCAGCATTTTGCGAATGGGCTCGAGCGTGGCGTAAGGCAAGAGCAGCTCAATACGACCGCCTCGATCTTCCATGTCGATCCGCAGCTTGACCAAAATAGCAGCATTGGCTGGCCGAGCGATGGCAGCAAAGCGCGGGTTGGTCTCCAATCGGTCGAGATTAAAGGTTAGCGGTGTCAGGGGCTCAAAGGCTAGATTGGCATCGGCCAAAACCACTTCGATCATCCGTTGGACCAGCGCCCGTTCGATGGTGGTGTAGGGACGGCCTTCAATGCGCATGGCAGCGGCACCGCGACGGCCACCGAGCAGCACGTCAACGATGGAATAGATCAGGTTGGAATCGACGGTCAAAAGGCCGTAATTGTCCAGTTCCTCGGCGCGAAAGACGGCGAGGATGGCCGGCAATGGAATGGAATTGAGGTAATCTCCGAACCGCATAGACGAGATGCTGTCCAACGAAACTTCGACATTGTCAGAGGTGAAATTACGCAGGCTCGTGGTCATCAACCGCACGAGGCGGTCAAAGACGATTTCGAGCATAGGCAGCCGCTCGTAGCTGACCAGAGCGGAATTGATGATCGATCGAATGCCGGTATTTTCGTCGTCTTCGTCGTCATTGACATAGAAGCCGAGCAGGCTGTCGATCTCTTCTTGATTGAGGATCCGATCTGCGCCGGACAAGGGCTCCTGACCGCCGCCCAAGCCATCGGCGGCGCTCGCTAGATTGGCTCCAGCGTTCAAATCAATCGAGGGGTCGTTTTCGTCAGCCATGATTTCCGTTCGGCTAGGATAACACCCTTAGCTGATCAACATCTCTTCGATCAGCACTGCTTTTACTTTGGCCGGAGCAATAATCAGATTGACCCGCCGCTGAATTTCCATCCGCAATTGATAGTTGCCCTGGCTGCCCTGCATATCCTCAGGCCGCAACTCACGCAGGAAGGCTTGGAACATGTCCTGCATCCGCGGCATGTTCGGTTCCAATACCTCAACCAGTTCGGCATTCGGCAATTCGAGCGTCAATTTTAACTTGATATAGGTCGGACGATTGTCCGGAGCCTGCATGTTCACCATGATGTCGGGCATGGTGTAGAAGGTCACGCCATCAGGGCCTTCCTTCACGATACCGACAAGCTTGGCCTCTTCGCCGCCGTGACCGCCTTCCTTTTTCTTTTCTTCTTTCTTCTCAGGCTTCTTTTCGCCTTGGGCTTCAGGTGGTTTCTTCTTACCAAAGATCAAAAAGGCCGCGGTTCCGCCGCCGCCCAGAACAAGGGCCACCGCCACGCCGATCGCGATAAAAAGAACCGGAAGCTTTTTCTTCGCAACCGCGCCCTCTTCGCCTTCTACGGCTTCTGCGGCTTCGCCCTCTGGGGCCTCTTTGCTCTTGGCTTTATCTTTGGCCATGGTCTCACCGCTGTCCGCGTTCAAATCTCAAGGCCAAAGAGCCTTAGAGAGAATCTTTGAACTACACTTCTTTATACATTGCTTACACGGGTTAAGGATCGGTTTTTAACCAAGGCCGATTTCGGCAGGTCTTGCCGGGTCAAACCCGCTTGGTAAGCGAATATTAACCACACTCTACATTGAAATGATTGAGATTTCAAACTGGCCCATCATTTGCATTAACTATGGTTAGAAATTGGCTCAAGAGCAAAGGGGGCGCGCCATGGATAATGCAATGTATGTCGGACTGTCGCGCCAGATGACCTTGCGCCGACAAATGGATGTGGTCGCCAACAATATCGCCAACCAAGACACGGTCGGCTTTAAGGTCGAGCAACTCATTCTAGAAGAAGACCCAAAGAGCCCTGCTAAGACCCTCGGCGGTCCGGCCCCGGTTAAATTTGTGCTGGATACAGGTCTTGCGCGTGACTTTAGCCAAGGCTCACTGCGCACCACAGGAAACAGCCTAGACATTGCCATAGAGGGCGAAGGCTTTTTCCAGATCGATACGGCTCAGGGCCCGCGCTACACCCGTGATGGACGCTTTACGCTTGACGCTGGCGCTCGTCTGACCACGCAAAAGGGCGACCCGTTGGTCGGTGATGGCGGAGCAATCCTAGTCGACACCCAAAAGGGCCCGCTCAGCATCAGCAAAGACGGCATCATCAGCCAAGCGGGTCAGCGCATTGGAGCGATCCGTCCGGTGCAGTTCGCCTCGATGTCCAACCTCGAAAAGATGGGCAACGGCCTTTATCGTAACACCTCAAATGTTCAGCCGACCCCGGCCACAACAGCCCAGATGCATCAAGGAATGCTGGAGGGCTCGAACGTCAACGCCATTAAAGAAATCACCGAGATGATCGAGGTCAGCCGTGCCTATGAGCGCATGGCTCGCCTCGTCGAACAGACCGCCAAGCTATCCGAAAATGCTATCGCACGCCTTGGCAAGATAAGCTGAACCCCATGACCCACGATCAGGAATTGCCGCAATGAGAGCTCTTCGCACCGCCGCTTCGGGCATGTCTGCCCAGCAGACTAACGTTGAAGTTATCTCCAACAACATCGCCAACATGAATACGATTGGCTTCAAGCGCCAACGGGCAGAGTTCCAAGATCTGCTCTATCAAAACGTCGAGCGGATGGGTGCCCAGTCGTCCGACACGGGCACAATCGTCCCGACCGGTATCCAAATTGGTTCGGGCGTAAAGGCCGGAGCCATCTATCGGATCACCGAGCAGGGCGCGCCAACCTTGACCGGCAATAAGCTGGACATGGCCATTGATGGTCGCGGCTTCTATCAGGTCCTGATGCCTTCGGGGGAAACCGGCTACACGCGGGCCGGCAACTTCTCAAAGAATGACCAGGGCCAGTTGGTGACCAAGGACGGCTATCTGGTTCAGCCCGCCATTACCATTCCGCAAAATGCTACGGATATTTCTATTTCGGCCAGCGGTCAGGTCCAGATCGTACAGCCCGGTGCGACCGCTCCGGTCCTGCTCGGCCAACTCCAGCTGGCGACCTTCTTCAATGAAGCCGGTCTCGAAGCCATCGGCGGCAATATGTACCTCGAAAGCGGTGCGTCCGGCGCGGCTGTGATCGGCACTCCTGGCGTCGAAGGGGTCGGAAAGATCATGCAGTCCTATACAGAAGCCTCCAACGTCGATGCTGTGACCGAAATTACCAGCCTGATCGTGGCCCAGCGGGCCTACGAGATGAATTCCAAGGTCATCACGACGAGCGACCAGATGCTGGCCGCTGCCTCACAGCTGAAGGGCTAGGGTCATGCGCTCCGTCGCCATCGTTTTCAGTCTTGCCGCCACATTGATCAGCAGTTCAGCCTTGGCCGGGCAGCCGGTCACCCTGCGCAGCGAACTGGTCAATGGCAATGGCAAGGTGACGCTCAGCGACCTGTTCGACAATACCGGGTCAGCGGGCAATGTCATGGTCGCCAATGGCGTCGAGCCCGGCCGCAATCAGGTACTCGATGCGACACAGGTTCAGCAACTGGCACAGCGTTATGGCCTCGACTGGTCCAACAGCACGGGCCTGCGCCGTCTGATCGTCCGCTCAGGGCTCCAGGCCGCTGCGACGCCCGCTTCTGCCAACGCCCCAGCGATCGTGAGATCAACCTCGGCAGCCATGACCGAAGTCCTAACCTATAACCGCAGCCTGTCCTCGGGCGATATCATCCAAGCCGAAGACCTGACCTACAGCCAAGTGTTGGTTCAGGCCGTTCCTAGCGATACGCCTCGCAATGCCGACGACGTCATTGGCCTCAGTGTCAAACGCCCCCTGCGCGCGGGCCAAGCCGTATCAACGCGTGATCTGCTAGCCCCCTTGGTGATCCGCCGAGATGACCTGGTGCAGGTTATCTATCGCGACGGCAACATAATCCTCAGCCTTGAGGCCAAGGCCATGGGCAATGCTGCCGTGGGCGAGCTTTTCACCCTACAGAATACCAACTCCAAAAAGTCAATCGAAGCGGTGGCAACCGGTCCGGGCAAGGCCCTGACGGGTCCTGAAGCCGCCCAAGTTCGCCGAGAGTCAACGTCGCGCCGTTTGGCTTTCGCCCAATGATCCTGAGTAAGCGAGTTTATCCGATGACATCTGCAAAAACGCTTCGTTCGCTGATCATCCTTATGGCCCTGCCCATAGCGGCCTGCTCAACAGTGTCGAGCGCCGTGCGAGGGCCTGAGATGGCCCCGATGGGCTATCCGGCCCAGTTGGTACCACAATATCAACAGGTTATGATGCAGCCGACCTCGCGCGAAACAGGACCAGCTTCGGCCAATTCCTTATGGCGCAGCGGGGCGAGAGCCTTTTTCATCGATCAGCGCGCTAGCCGGATCGGTGATATCCTCACCGTCCAGATCGAGATTGATGACAGCGCGGATGTTTCCAATGCAACCGACCGGGCGCGCAACAGCACGACAACCGGTCAGATCGGCGGCCTGTTTGGACTGGAATCCACAATCGGGCGGCTCTTGCCACCGGGCTTCTCTTCCGAACCGGGCCTCAACTATGGTGGCACGACCACCGGTTCGGGCAGTGGCTCGGTCAAGCGGCAGGAAAAGATCTCCCTCACCGTCGCGGCGCTGGTCTCGCAGGTCCTGCCCAACGGCAATATGATCATTCAGGGCCGCCAAGAGGTTCGGACCAATGGCGAGGTACGTGAACTGACCGTTGCCGGGATCGTGCGTCCAGAGGACATCACCTCCACCAACACCATTAAGCACACGCAAATCGCTGAAGCGCGTATTTCCTATGGCGGCCGCGGCGATATCAGCCGTATGCAAAAGGCCCCTGCAGGTCAGGCTTTGGTCGAGACCTTTTCTCCGTTCTGATTTGAGCGAAGTCTGATTGAGCCAAGGCCGCGGCGTCTGCTAGCATAGCGCCATGACCCTTGCGCTCTATTCCCATGCTGACATGGAACATCACCAGCCCGGCCCAGGCCATCCGGAGCGCTCGCAGCGCTTGGGCGCGGTGCTTGATTCCTTGGCCGACGCGCCGGACCTGAGCCTGCTGCGACGTGAGGCAAGCCTCGCATCGCTTGATGATTTGCAAAGGGTTCACCCCCGCGCCCATCTTGAGCGCCTAATCGCCGCCTCGCCCGATCATGGCCTGCATGAACTGGACCCGGACACTTTGCTCTCTGCCGGCAGCATTATAGCTGCCCGGCGCGCGGCTGGTGGCGTGATCGATGCGGTCAGGGGCGTAGTCAATGGCGATCATAACCGCGCCTTCTGCGCCGTGCGGCCACCGGGGCACCATGCAGAACCCGATAAGGCTATGGGCTTTTGCGTCTTTAGTAATGTGGCTGTCGCCGCGCGGGTTGCCCAGAGCTTAGGCCTCGCCCGCGTAGCCATTGTTGATTTTGACGTCCATCACGGCAATGGCAGTCAAGCGGTAGTGGAAGGCGACGCGAGCCTATTTCTAGCCTCGATCCATCAGGCCCCGCTCTATCCCGGAACGGGCGATCCCTCGCAGACAGGCGTTGGCAATGTGGTCAACAGAACAGTGCCGCCCCATGCCCCAAGATCCCAATGGCAAAAACGCTTTGAAAGCATGATGCCTGCCTTGGATGATTTTTCACCCGACCTCATTATGATCTCAGCCGGGTTTGATGCCCACGCAAGGGATCCCCTCGGCGGACAGTCCCTTGAGGCAGAAGATTATGCATGGGCGACCCGCGCCATCTTGACCGTCGCACGGCGTCATTGTGCGGGGCGGGTTGTGTCCTCGCTCGAGGGCGGGTACGACCTAGAGGCTTTAGGGCAATCAGCATTGGCGCATGTCCGCGCCTTGCAGGAGGGGTGAAGTCTTAGATCGCGAATTTCGACGCTCTAAGAATACAGTAAAATGGCCACTGAACCGTCGCCGAACCCGTCTGACCTGCCAACCACCCGCTCGGGTGCGAGCGCGCCTGTGCGCATCGTCTTGGCCCGCCACGGCGAGCCTGCCCTCTCGCGCAAGATCAACCTGTCCCCCAAAGGCTATCTGTCTTGGTGGGCACAATATGAAGAGGGCAGCCTGAAGGCGGGGCAGACGCCTCCGGCCGACTTGGTTGCCATCGGCAAAGCCGCAGACCTCATCATCGCCTCCACCCGCCCCCGCGCGATACAGAGCGCGCAGGCCGTTTGTGACGGCCGCGCCTTTAGCTCGGATCCCCTCTTCATCGAAGCACCGCTTCCGCCGCCGCCCTTTCCAAGCATTGTGCGGATGTCGCCAAGACATTGGGGAGTTCTGTCGCGCCTATGGTGGTGGTTCTTCAACAACCACGCCGGGCAGGAAAGCCGCGCTGAGGCGACGGTTCGCGCAGTTGAAGCCGCACGGCAGTTGAGTGAGATGGGCGATCAGGGCCGCAACGTCCTCGTCGTGGCCCACGGTTTCTTCAACGAGATGATCGGTGTGGAATTGAAACGTCTGGGCTGGAAGTTGGTCAAGGATCAGGGCTACAACTACTGGGCCCAAAAGCACTTTGTTCGGCGCTGAGCTTGAACCGACAGACCGCCGCCGCCCCAAGGGTGATGGATTAAGACCGGAGACTGCATGACCACCGCC
>Ga0209550_10002913_pt1 | contig 16409 bp, 12 predicted proteins | sample LauGreSuBDMM15SN_2_FD_187567 | JGI IMG/M metagenome (GOLD analysis project Ga0209550, IMG submission 187567) | Freshwater lake microbial communities from Lake Michigan, USA - Su13.BD.MM15.SN (SPAdes) (version 5) | ecosystem: Environmental > Aquatic > Freshwater > Lake | place: Lake Michigan...
GTTTCGCGGATACATTCATGCATTCCCCGCATGACAGACTGCAGTATATTCATGTTATCAATTGTTTTTTCATCGACATGGGCGATATGCCAAGCCAATGCCGAATTTTTGATATAAGTTGCCACTTCGGTGAGTTTCTTTTTCGAAGAGAACTTTTTGCTGTCTTTGATATTCTTTCCAGAAAAATGGAGCGGGTCTTTAGGTAAAACGACGCATGCTACATATACTCTTCCAAATAGACAACCACGACCGGCTTCGTCAATGGATAACTCATAATGTTGCCCCGATGAATCATAAAAGCGCTGCAAAGGAACGACAACTTTCTTTTTTTGCGATGTCGCCACAACGGAATCGTCCATATATAAGTTTTATGTTTCCACAAAATAAATCCAATACAGTCAATTTTTTTACTACTATATTCTATAGTCAAAACAGAAACAGAATGAAAGGATTGAAATTGTCTTCGTTTATGATATTTCTTATAATATTAATTGTTTTAGTAATACTTGTCGCTTTATACAATTACTTTTCGTCAGGAAAAGAAGGGTTTCTCAATTATCAAGAAAAAACGAAAATCCTGAACACCATTACTATTGGTATGTATGCGAATCAACCAGTTGTTAAATTATATGATAATTTATATTTTGATAAAGCCAATGGGAATCTTATTGAAATTTATTCAACAACCAAAGAGGACGTATCGCTACGCGTTGATGTAAAATCAATTTACGTAACAACTCGCGACGGGGTATCTACGATATATAATAACACGGCGAACCCTCCTGTAGAAGAAAGCCTTATTTCGAGCATGAAGTCCTCCTATGTGTCTTGGGTATATAACACATTTTCTACGGAAACGGACAAGTATTCCGTTGCGTATATGCCTTGGGGAGCGAGCACTTATATTCATATTATAAATACAAAACAACCCGCCTCTATGATGACCTTTTTATTCACGGAGGATGGAAATATGAATAAGAGCGATGTAACAACCCCTGAGTTTTTAACGGGACCAGCAAACGATACGGATGTAAACAACAACACGATGGTAACAAATACTGCATATGGAGTGTCCAACCCAGTATATCAAATTTCCAAATACGTAAAATACGATTTATCCAATGGCAATTTGGTTGTTGATTTGTCTTCTGGAATCATCGTTTATGACAAACAGGCGAATTCCACAACCTACGATTCGAATAAAACGAAAATTTCATCCGCAGCGGGGATTGTGGACGGCGAATCCTTTTCACCATGGGCAACCGTGGACACCAATGGACAAACCCTTGTTGTATATATTCCCGGAACAACACAGACAATGGTTGCGTCGTTGCGCAAAGGCAATTCTGCCAATGGAAACATAATAACTTTAGGAAATGTTTGTCGATTTGGGGCGAATGGTGTAGATAATGGAAAAGGAACTGCCACATTGTCACAACTTAGTCTTCCGACGTATGCAACACATAAACCCCAATCTGATAAAAGCGAGCCCGCCGGTGGCGAAGTACAGGTTTCTTTTGATAACAATGGTGTTTCTATAACTGGTTCGAATGCTGCTATGTTCAATTATCTAACGACATTTATGCAATCTAGCACACAAGGAGGCGACATGAATCCATTTGCTCCTCCCAATCTAAACCCAAACTCGGATTATATTTTGAAAACACAAATTGTTCCTCCCGTATGCCCATCCTGTCCCGGGTGTGCCGCGTCTACTGGAACAGTCTGTTCAAACTGTGGCGGTCAAGGTGGATCTGGAACGTTGACGTGCAATGGTTCATCCGTGATCGATGCTGCGGGCAAATTAGTTCTTGATAAAAACGGCAAGCCAACAGCGTGCTCTGCTCCTGCTGGTACTTCTGTATCTATTTCAAACAATGGAGTTGCGCAAAGTGCAACTGCGGGTGACGTTGCGAACAACCTAATCAATACAACGGGCAATGTGATAACGAATACCGAATCGAATGCAGTTGGTTTATTAAAGAGCGCAGGGACAGGTACATCCAACTTATTGCAAAGCGCAGCGTCGGGAACTACAAACGTTCTTTCAAACACTCTTTCCGGAACAAAAGACTTTGCGAAAGACACAGCATCGGGAATTAAAGACCTTGCGAAAGATACGGGTTCTGGCGTAAAAGACTTGATTCAAGATACAGGGGCCGGATTATCTAAATTTTTAACAGCCAATGCCACGCGTGTGAACAATGGCACCGGGACTGTTTATAATGGATCAGAAAGAGACGCGATTGGAAGACAGGGACAATACTCTGGATCCGTTGGAACGAACTATGGCACGAATACGCAATATACGGATCCTTATTCTTATTCGGGCATGTTACCCGCAAAATCTTCTTCGAATTTTATGCCAATAACTGCCGATTTCAGTTCATTTGGTAAATAAATGACATCGCGGCCTTTCTATTTTTATCTTTTGCGTAAAATAGATAAAAATAAAAACTCAATGGTATATAACGATTCTACCTATGAATACTATAAATATAAACGATATCTTAGAGCGCGATAAGATTGCAGGTGAAATAAAGAACCTCTTATCTGGCTTCGACCAGAATTGCAAAAATTTGACGTTCAAAAAGGGTTTTTTTATTTATGGTTCTCCCGGCTGTGGAAAAACACAGTTCGTTATGAATTTGTTAAAAGAAATGGATTATGATGTTATAAAATATGACGCGGGCGATGTTCGTAATAAATCTTTGATCGATACAATTACGAGTAATAATATATCGAATCGTAATGTTCTCCACATGATGACGAAAAAAGTAAAGAAAATCGCAATTGTCATGGACGAAATTGATGGTATGAACAATGGTGACAAGGGCGGCATTACGGCATTGATTAAAATCATACGTCAAAAAAAGACAAAAAAACAGAGGTTGGAAAATATGACATTAAACCCGATTATATGTATTGGCAATTACTACATTGATAAAAAAATAAAGGAACTCATAAAGGTTTGTAATACATTTGAATTGAAAACCCCAACATCAACACAAACATCTGCACTGTTACATAAAATGATTCCCTCATTTCATGATTCCACGCCGACATATAAAAGCACTATTGTGAATTACATACAAGGAGATTTACGAAAAATGAATTTTGTATCGGAAATGTTTGTTCGTAAACCAGAACTCATCACAGAGGATGTCGTAAATCATATATTCCATTCAAAATCATATAACGAAGACTCCAAAAAAATCACCCAATCTCTTATTAATTCCCCTATAAAAATGCAGGATCATAACCGATTCATGAATGAAACCGACAGGACCATTGTTGCATTATTATGGCATGAAAACATTGTTGATGTATTGGAAAACAAAGAGACACAGAATTCCTACCCCTTTTATTTAAAAATACTGAACAATATGTGTTTCGCGGATTATATTGATCGGATCACATTTCAACATCAAATTTGGCAATTTAATGAGATGAGTTCTCTCATGAAGACGTTTTACAACAACAAATTATATCACGACACTTTCCCGGAAAATAAAAACATGTTTCGTCCGCCCGAAGTTCGGTTCACAAAAGTATTGACCAAGTATTCGACGGAATACAACAATATGCTTTTCATTTATAATTTGTGCCAAGAGTTGGATATGGACAAAAAAGATGTGGTCGCACTATTTCAAGAGTTACGTCTCTTCCGGGGAGGTGAGTTTTGTCATATTTTAGAAAAATTAAACCTCTCTGAAAAAATATTTGAAAATTACAATATTACTAAATTAGACATAAAACGCATGTATCGCTATTTAGATAAAAATGTGAAAAAAGATGCCACTGTGAGTGCAGATGACGATTTAGACGAAGATTTCGAATAATTGGCACAATGCGTATATAGATTTATGATATTACACATACTATCATAAACCATTGATGAATTCAGATTGCCAATGAAATAAATCAAGGCACATTCACATCAAGAATGATTACGGGATCGCTTTTAGACTTTTCGTAAATGGGTTCTACGCTAACATTGTCCAATCCCGGCGCGGGCGTAAATACTGGCGACGGTGCAATTTGAAGGGGAGTAGATTCTGGCGACACTGTCGTTGAATTGCGCAATTTTTGAATCTCAATCTTGGACAATTGTATTTCCTTCGATTTTTCAATAAGTTGCTTTTGTAATGCGGAAATAATAGTTTCTAATTCGGCGATACGAGCATTCTGTTTCTTAATTTCGCTATTTCCACTTGCTATAACTTCTTGCTGTTTATCGATAATATCGACGACCTGCGTGTTGTTCAATTCAACGGGTTCTTCGCCGGGGCGTTGCAATACAATCGGTCCGTTTGCCCTTTGTTTTGCCATTTCTTCTTGTAGCATTTTCTCACGCTTCGCTTCAATCTCTTTAATTTGAACAAGCACATCGGGTTTCATTTTGGGTTCGCCGGGTTCGTAGTTTTCTAATAGTTTATCTACTTCTTCCATGAAAAAATGTTTCACACGACGTTCGTTCTTAAATTTTATGAACATGTCCACAGTTTTCGGCGATTCTTTCAAATAGTCCGGGTGAGGATTATCTAACATTTTGCGCTTATCGAACGTGTTATGCTCATGAGAAAACACCAAAATTGTTTTCAAGGGGTCCAATTGGACAAATGGTATTGTATATTCTTTCAAAAACGCGCGCTCTTCGGCGATGGCGGCGTGTTCGTCGTATTTCGTGATTTTCAAAAGTTCTCGGCGAAACGCAAATGTTCCAGCAGTGGCGTGGTTTGGTCCATATGGACCACACTGTATCATTTTTTGGATGTGCTTAAAATAAATGTAAATCTCACTTGATCCTGCACACAAAGCACTCTTGTTTTGTTCTAAACGTTCCACTGCATGGGCAATGCGTTCCGGAGGATAATAATCGTCATCGTCCATGTATACAATGATTGACCCTGTTGCATATTGGTGCATATAATTGCGTTTTGCACCAAGTGTCATTTTTTTAGGAACTTCATAATATTTAATTTGAGGAATATTGGCTTGTTCTACTAAATCTTTGATCTTATCCGTTCCGTCATCTACAATAATCCACTCGATTTTGTTTTTCGGATAGGTTTGGTTCCGAAAACATTCCATCATGATTGGGATAAAGGGTCGGCGATTGAATGTTGGCGTGCATACGGATACAGTGGGATAGACCTTTTTTTCAGCCAGCCTTTCTTTCGCAGTTTTCGTCATATTTTATAGAGTTAAAAATATGTCTATATATCATTTCTGATGATTTATTTTCATAGGATAAACACATTTTACACACTTGAACGATTCTATTTTTGTGGGGGCAATGTGGGCACTGTAGGCAAAGATGGCACTGTAGGCAAAGATGGCACTGTAGGCAAAGATGGCACTGTAGGCAAAGATGGCACTGTAGGCAAAGATGGCACGGCGGGCAAAGATGGCACTGTAGGCAAAGATGGCACTGCGGGCACTCCGGGCACTGCCGGTAAAGAGGGAATTGCGTCTGACAAAAACGGAATATCCGCCGATTTTACAACGGCACTGAATGGAGTTGTCGGTTTGTCTGGAAACATTTCGTTCATATATTTTTCGCTTGGCACACTTGTTTTCGGGTGTAACAATTCTTCTTGTTCTTCTTTAATTCCCTCTTTATATTGAACGTAAGATAATCCGCACAATGTCAGAATCAACACTGCATTAATAACAAGAAGCGACATGCGTAATAGATAGGTTTTTATTGAAATATAATCAAACATGGATATAAAAAACATGTAAATAAAGGCAATCCATAAACAATATTTATAGCCAAAATCACCAATTGCATTTATAGTAAATATCATGTTCTCCCAAAAAGTGAATTTCCTACAAGGTGTTTCTTTTTCCCGCAAAAAATCACGGGATGGTTTTATATATTCCCAAATGGCTTTTCGAATAGGCAGCGGGTTGATATTTTTCGAATATATGGGTATTGCCAATAGCGAATATAATGCGATGTAAACCATAACTAAAAAACCACCCAACGGAACGCTACAAAGCATCGCGAACAAAAATCGCACAATATGGCATATAACAATAATGAATATCATCGTCGGGTTGGCGACGATCGACAAAATGTTCTTGTAGGTTTTGATCATTCCATAAAAATCAATCGCAATGAGACCAGCAAAAAACAAATATACTACAGTTACTAACATCAACATGACAGTCATATTCTGACCATTTTGTTTGAGTGCATCTACTAAAAATGTGCGACATCGACTCGGATAATTATAAATAATAGATATGAACAAGAAAAATAAGACTATAAACAGGGTTGTTTTATTCACAGTCTTCTCAAACATCGATGGAAACCATACTACAAAATATTCCTGGAACTTTTCGGGAAAAAAAATAGCAAACTCAAACCAAAAAATGATATAGGTATACAACGGGCCATTCGCATCGGTATCCTCTTTTGTTTTTAAATTCCCTCTATAAAAGTCTTTGTATATGTCGACCCCATTTCCAGCCACATTTTTATAATAACTTATGTAATACCAATTAAATACGACAAACCACGCCAATACAATCGAAAAAAACCACCCCACATTTCGTTTTAATATAATAACATCCTGTATATCATCGACTTTTCCCATGGAAAAAAGTTTGGCGATCCCATCTGCAATCTTGAATAAAATTATGTCAAAAAAATTATACGTAATATTTACGTAATGAACCAGTTTATCCGCGACAGATTCTGCACCCACGCGTCCTTTGTCATCTACTGGATCGTCGCCATACCATTTGTTATTGTCATTTAAACTCTGGTCCATATATCCTTCTATGACAGGAGGAGAACCCGTGGTCAGGTTTCTTTTTTTTTTGTTTTCATTCTCATTGTTGTTTTCACTCTCATCTTTGTCATAAATATTGACAAGAGGTTCAATGTTTTTATAATTTTCACCCGTCTTCTTTTTCTTCGTTGATTTAATTTTTTTTATTTTTTGTATCATATGTTCCACTTGAAAATTATCTTTTGGTGGTGAATGACTAAAGGTTTTTATGTTCCAAAAATCACTTGGATTCTTAGTGAAATCCATATCAATTATATTATTCTTTTTTTGGCTTATAGTATAAGTCGAAAAAAAACATTTGAGATTAACGTGCGTATAACATTCCACAATTTCCACTAATAAACGAAAGTATATTATATCGCTCTTCAAACAATGTCATGTTATAGTTGTAATCATGTAATCGCCAGTTTGATTTACGAACACCAATGTAATCCCCATCGGCATTGCATATCACATCGAAAGATGAGTTTATGGAATCGATAGGTGGAACATGCGTGGTAATTTCCAACTCTATATTTTTAAACTTACTTAAATTTAATGCACCCGAAGGTTGATACTCAAATGGACTCGTATTTAAACAAAAATTATAGCAATAAAGTCCCTCCTGTGCCGATCCATTTGTGCGCGTATATTTTTCAATATAATCATACACACCCCGTGTTAATATGTTTTCTCGGTATTCACCGTTTAAAAGTATACCCATGTTTTCCAATATTTCACGCTTATTTTGAACCGCATAATCACCAACGGTAACAATGCCCGTTGATCGACCATCGTTCGGATCATTGGCTAAAGAATAATAAGTGTCTGAGGTTTTGTCATAGATATAGAGCGAGGAAGATGGTGCTATTGTATTTTCGACTTTTTGAATTGGTTGACTTGTAATGATATTCATTACGGATGGTAATCCGTCATAGGGCCAATTCGTATAATTCGACCATTCGTTTCTTAAATTTACATCGTTTCTTTGTAAATACCACATCCAACTCGCAATCATGCCACTTGAGTTCAATTTCAATCGTTTTGTGCCGGTTATATTCTCAAAATTATACTGAAAGATGTCTTTCACTAAATATACGTGATCTTGCGCTGCAAACGTTTGTGTTTCTTCTTTGGATAAGAAACAATAGGTGGCTAATAGATGAACATCCGCGTTCCACGTATTTGTTTTGTTTTCGTAGTTTGATAATGCAATATCCACAGCTGGTGGTGTTTGTAGAAAACGATACATTTGAAATTGTGGTAACGTAAAGTCCGGTTGAACATAGGGGCGCTGGTATACATTATCATACACATCACGAACTTGAAACAATTCTTGTATAGGACGAAATGTAACATTTATCACAAGTTCATTGTATTGTAAACAAATCAACGGTATAGCACACCCAGTATTTAACATAAACCACGCATTTAAAGGAATATATAATTGGCGACCACGTATCGATGGCTCTGCTCCTGTCGAACTCTCTGTATAAAACACTGATGGATAAGTATTATCGCGGTTGAATGCATTTGCTGGATCATTTAATTCCGGCACATTCCCCGTCATTTTATTAAACAACTCTTTTTTTTCATTGGTAAAATCTCGATCTACCATTGCTGATATATATTCACCACTGTATCTCTGTATGAGAAGAGAACCACAAGTAATTGTAATCTCTTTAATCATAAGCGCTCCTATATTCTGAATCCAACGGAAATCATAGGGGGCCCACCGGTTGTCTGTGTTATACACACTATCTTTTAATGCAGATACTGGATTATGCACCGGGCTCCATATATCAGGCAATGTTACAGCGACATAGGCATCCATCAGTAATTCGGCATAACGTGGTATTTTAAAAGAAAACACGGATTGTTCTGTTAACCGTAATTCGCGCAACCCGTCATAGTCGATGCGAAACTTTTGAAGACCAAAATTTGTATACTTGGAATACGTGACTTTAAAAAATGTTTTGCTTGGATTTCCTGTTAAAATCACGTTGTTGTTACCAACAGAAATTATATTTAGTAATCCACCTGCCATATTTGTAAACTATATATACAATGCCATTATATTTGTTTCTCTGGATATAATAAAATGAAATTTTATCAAAAAATAGCCATTGCAATAGTAATCATTATATTTGTCTATATTCTTTGGAAATTATTAAAGAGACGAGATGCATTGTTACGTGAAGTCCATGACTCGGTCGAGCATTTTTCTCTCTTTGGTAAAGAAGGATTCCAAACACAATCTGTTCTCATATCGAATATAACTCCAAAATATGCAAATAAACCTTTGCGCGAGTTTGTCATTAAATCATCTTATAACACCGCAGTATCGGGAAATAGTCTAAGCACCGATGCTATTAAAAATGTGTTGTACCGCGGATGCCGGTTCTTAGATTTCGAAATTTTTTATATCAATGACTCGGCACATGTTGCTTATTCTACAGACGATACAAATCAAACCATCGATTCCGACAATAGCATATTATTAGATGAAGTATTTAGCGCGATCGTTTCTACTGCATTTGTAAGCCCGACACCGAATGTAGGCGACCCTTTATTTTTACATTTGAGAATAAAATCGACCCGCCCAGAAATCTATAAAGAGATCGCAAAATCTATAGATTACGCATTGCGTCCGAAATTATACCCGAACCCTGTTACCAAAGAAACAAAATTGTCTGATATTATGGGGAAAATCGTGGTGGTCTTCGATAAAACATTGGATCGTGACTATAAAACACGTTCTCAATGTGACCCTTCCGAAAAAGATTGTATAAATTTGGTACCATTTATTAATATGGAAAGTGGCGGCGAAACGCTTTATTTACAACATTATGGAGAACTTTTAAATCAATGTGCGTCTCCGCCCGTGATTTTGGACGATTGCGACTTATGTACAAATGTAAAAACCATGCGCGTTGTATTACCAGATGCAAATTATGTAAATACGGAGAACCCCGAAATAGACGAATTTATATTGAATTATGGCAGTCAGATCGTGCCTTATCGTTTTTACCAAAATGATGCTGGATTAAAGGATTACGAAAGTTTTTTTGATGAAAACAACTCCGCATTTGTCCCCTTGGCTACGGCAATTCATAATATTCGCAAAGCGATGTAAATATGGCATTTAGAAAGATTTGAGAAATATGGCCAGAATCGTCTTGTAAATAAAATATGCTCGTAATATATACCCTATTATATATTACAACCATGAAACACGGAACTTCTAAGAATAAATTTCGAAACCCTTTATGTGATAATAAAATGACGTTTCAAGACTGCGAATTGGCAATATTGCGCCAAGCGGTAGACGAAAATGAAACTTTAAAAGAAATGAGCGTTGCGAATAGCGATGAAATTCAGGCAATATTGAAAATCGTAGAAAAGTTTATCATTCAAAAGAAACTGATTTGTTATGGTGGGACAGCCATTAATAACATATTGCCAAAATTCGCACAATTTTATAATCGTGACAAAGAGGTCCCGGATTATGATTTTTTCTCAGCAAATGCGCTGCGTGACGCAAAAGAGTTGGCTGACATTTATTATAAAGCGGGATATAAAGACGTGGAAGCAAAGTCTGGTGTGCATAAAGGAACATATAAGGTATATGTGAATTTTATTCCTATCGCAGATATCACCCATATACATCCACAAATATTTAAATCGCTCTCGAAAGATTCCATAGTAATAGCGGGAATTCATTATTGCCCACCAAATTATTTACGCATGTCCATGTTTCTAGAACTTTCTCGACCCATGGGAGATGTGTCTCGATGGGAAAAAGTCATGAAACGACTCACTTTATTAAATAAATACTATCCTTTAAAAAGTGGTATAAATTGCGACAAGGTTGACTTTCAACGAAAAATGGCGGACAATGTGGAAAAGTCAGAAGACCTTTATGTTTTGGTGCGGGATTCGTTCATCGACCAAGGTGTAGTGTTTTTCGGAGGTTACGCAACATCCATGTATTCAAAATATATGACAAAAAAGCAACTGCACAACGTGCGAAAAATACCCGACTTTGATGTTTTGGCAGAAGACCCCGAAAATTGCGCCTTTATTATTAAGGAAACTCTCGAACGAAATAAGTTTTCGAATATAAAAATTGTAAAGCATGTTGGGATTGATGATATTATCCCGGAACATGTTGAGATTATTGTAGGAACGGAAACTATGGCATTTATATATAAACCCATTGCTTGTCATAGTTATAATACAATTCACGCAAATGATAGAGAAGTCCATATTGCCACCATCGACACGATACTCAGTTTCTACTTGGCGTTTTTATATGCAAATTTTCACAATTATAATAGTGACCGATTGTTATGTATGGCTAGTTTTTTATTCGACGTGGAACAAAAAAATAGACTGGAGCAACATGGGTTATTGAAACGATTTCATTTGAAATGTTATGGAAACCAAGTAACGTTGGAAGAAATTCGTTCTGAAAAGGCAAAAAAATATAGGGAATTGAAAGATGGGCATGGAAAAGAATACGAAATGTGGTTTTTAAAATATGCACCGGGAGAACTTCGCGCAAACAAAAAGGGAAAAACGGATTCCGACGAACCCGTGTCTGAAGAAAAAAAGGTCGACAAGGAGCCGGTCGAAGAGAGTTCGTCGTTCTTCGACTTTATTCAACCAAGGAGACCTGTCACGAAAAAAAATAAAACATTGAAACAACGTTTACGAGAAATCCGTAAAACTCGAAAAAGTGTTTAATGACTGTTAAACGTCACTGAAAAATGTTTCTATACGTTGAAACCCATAAAACACTCCACCAAATAGCGCACTTTTTAACAACAAACCATAAAAATTAAAGTTACCATCGAGATCATAAATCGCCAACCAAGAAAACTTTTTGAAAACCATTGTGTTTACAATCGGAAGTTGAAATATAAGATATAGGATCGCGATAAGCACCGGAATTTGCATACGGTCCGTAAATTCGTTCGCAGAATTCATAGCCTTCTTTTTACCTTCATATTCTCGTAAATTGCGTTCCGTCATGTCTTCATATTCCCGCACATAATCTTTTGAGACGGCACGTTTGGGTATATAATTCGCCTGAATTTCTTCGTCTTGTGTATATTCCAATGTTTCTCGGGGGATATCGCGAGATGGAAGACGCTGTTGTTGCATACCCTGTATTTGATGTTTTTGTTCTTCAGACAAATAAAGAGGAGCCTGTTGTGAAGCAGCTGGATTCGGAATGGAGTTCCCAGGTGGCGGAATCGGGTTGTGCGTGGATATTCCATATGGATTTGCATGAACATTTATAGGAACATAATTTGTCGGCATGGTCGACGAATTTTGTTGTCTCGTTTCGACGGCAGCAGGTATTGTTGGCGTGTAATTTGGTGCAGAATCTGGTAAATCAGAAATTCGGGTTGTATTTTCCATCATGAACTATACAATAGTATATGTCTAAAGATTGTATAGTTTTACGCAGACGTTTGTTCTGGCGGAGTGATATCGATGACCTTTTTTGTAGAGTCGCACTTATCGGGGTGAATGTCATATTTGTAACATTTTTCGCCATGTTTATATATTTTTCCCTCAAATTCGCTAATTATAGGACCATTGAACACAATGCAATTTTTGTCGTTACACACTTTTCGAAACAAAGTGGCTAAACCTATGCCTAATAGTATGGAAATCATGTTTTTCCCCAACTCACTGTTTAACAATCGTTTGAAATTCATGGCAATATTATATACTATAAATACACTATATAATTTTTGAAAATTTTTCACACCATAGCCCGGAGTAGTGGAAATGAATTATGCTTGCACTGGAATTTTAGATATTTTACTTTCATCCGCGGGACATTCCACGAGCGTTTGACGAAATGAAAAACAAGAGTCTGTTCGATCTTTGTATTGTAATATATCTACATTTTCGGGGGTGGGGTAAACATATATTTTACGCGTGTCTGGCATTGTAATATAAACAGCAAATAGTCCAAATGCTAAACTCACCAAAAACAATGGCAAATTAATGTATTTCGAGAACCCCATATCGTCTAGTATATATTCACTTTATATTTTTATTCACCTATTTTTTTCCTTTCTTGGATTTCTTTTTCGGTGCAGTGGTAACCGCGTTATTTTCCTCTGCGATCAACATGTCAGCCATCTGATCAGCATGAGACTTCACCGACTTTTCTTGTTTTTCTTCATTGTCCAACCTGAAAACAAAGTTATTTTCAGAATTCGCCAACAAAGAATATTTCGCCGCTTCTGCTTGTTTGCGTTGCTTCAACTTCTCAATTTCCTCCTGTTGTTTCTGCTTCTTTTTTTCAATATTTGCACGCATGCGGTCGCGCGTAGAAGCCATCTTTGTCATTCTATCCATGGCGTTTGTGTCCAATCGAACATTTTTACCCATTCCCATCGTCTTTGCCATGTTTTTTAGCATTTCAGCCATGTCGTTGTTTCCGCCCGACATTTCTTTCATTCGATGAAACATGTCGCCCGCCTCCTTCATAATGTCTTCGCGCGATATGTCACCATTTTTCATCTTATCATCTAACTTGCCACTTACCTTCTTCATCAACGACATAATCTTGCTTGGATCTTTCATCAATTTCTTGAAAACATCGCTGGTGTTTTGCACATCATTGACATCCTCACCCAGAAATTCTTTAAAGTCTTCCGATATTTCCTCGGCCAATTCTTTTGCCAACGAACCAATTTTCCCGTCAAATAAGGATTTCAAATGGTTGTGAAGAGAATCTCCGGTTGGCATATCTCCGTTTCCAAACCCCATGTTTTCAAAGAGGTTGCGAAAGGAATGTCCTTGGTCCGTTCCTTGGCTCGTTCCTTGGCTCGTTCCTTGGTCCGTTCCTTGGTCCGTTCCTTGGTCCGTTCCTTGGCTCGTTCCAGTTCCTTCATCGGCGCCCGCCGCCCCACCCTCTGTGTCCATAGATTTAAAAAAATCAGCGAGACCCGTCATCGTATCATTTAGTTTTTCCTGCAAATCTTTTTCATCGATGCCATCAAACAATGACATGGAATCACCAAAGGAGGTTTTGTCCTTAATACTGCCCACTACCGTAAATAAAATCAACTGCAAATATTTCCAAATAGACTTCTTTGTTGACTCGCTCACATTTTCGCAATGAAAAAGTAATTTAAAGTCAACATTCGGTAAAAATTGCGTGTTTGTTTCGTTCTCTGCGTCGAAAATTTCTTTGGTTTGGTAAAGAATATCAAAAAAACGCGCAGGGTATATCGATTTACAATGCTCGAATAGAGACTGCAATTCGTCTTCTGAAATTTCAGGCTGGCTCCATTTTGTCCATAAATAAGAAAATTCAGGGAATGTTAACGTTAAATCATTCGTGAAATCTCGAATTACAGAGCGAAAATTTTCCGGAAAAGTTTGTTTTGGCATATCCATGTCTACACGGTTTTATTATATACTATATACGCCCCATATTTTATATTGTTTTTTCCAAAGATGGTTTTCCATCACCCATTATGAATACGAAGAAATCTCTTGTCTGCCTTGGATAGACCATCAATAAACTTCTGCTCAAGTCGTAAGACGTCCCCACGTTTCATTCTCCATTCATGAATTGGTGTCTGTGACCAGCCTATAAAGATTAAATCTTTCGTATATGTCATTCCCTTGACACGAATTGTCGCTGTGACTGTTGATCCTTTGGATGGATTTTCTACCGACAAACAGTGATCTGCGTTTATCCAATCCTCTTTTTCCGAACCTGGATCTTTGCAGATGGCAAGTCGTTTTGCTATTCCCAAATAGTATTCGGGGTAGTTTTCTGTAGAATGGAAATAGGACCAAAGTTTATCCATATTGTTGGATGTATTCTTCCGATACATAATATCTTCATAACCATGGAATTTCGCGATTGAATTATTTTTTTCCGTGAGTTCTACAGCACAAACATTCATTTCGCTTTGCATGTTAATTTTTGTTTGATATCATAAACAGGGTGAAAAAAGGTTTCAATTTTTTATACCGTTAAACCGTTGCCACTTGGAGTGCTTCACCGCCAACTCAAAATGGTGTAAAATGTGTCATTGTTAGAATAGGCTTTCGGATTGTGACGACATGGCTTGAACCGTGTTCAATACAGTTGGTGTGGCATAACAGGTAAACTTATCCGCCGGATTTGTCTTGTAATTTTCAATGTCATCCTCGTCATTTTTTTTATTACGAGCCATAATTTCATCAAATTGGTCGGATTCCAAACAATCAAGAACATCCGGATGAATCAATGACAATCCTCTTGAGTTTTTCTCCTTCAGAAACAATTCCATATTATCGATATATTCAGTGTCAGGTTGTTGACTTTCTGTCTTCAATCGGCGTAGAATAGGTGGTGGTGGGAATAAGGTGTCTGCCCGAGAATCAAGACGGACAGGAGTTGATATGTTATATGTCTGTTGTCGCCCCTGTGACGTTTGTCTCGCCACAGAATACATCAACCCATATTTTCTATCCATAGTAGAATAAACAACAAACAGGTCGTCACATAACGTCTTCATAAATGGGTCCTCCAACAACTCGTTTTGTCTCATATATTGGCGCATTTGTCGAAACACGTTGCGCAACTCTTTTTTATAGTTCATATTGTTATTGTAAACGTCATTTGTTTTTATAGGCGCAAGTAGTTCCTGCACACGTTGCCGATACATATACTTTGTCAAATCCGTGCCCAACACATCCCCGGATTCCGTCAGCAATGGCGGAAGGACATGAACTACATCAACGCTTGATTTTTGTGTCGACACTGGGATTGCTGACACAGTGGCGTATACACCATATGGAGTTCGAGTTCGGATGTGATATTTTTTATTCGTGTCTCCCACAAATAGAGACTCATGAATTGAATCTAACCACGAATCCGTTTTCCAATTGTATATAGTGCCATTATGGATACAAATTTCTACATGTTGAAGCGCTGGATATAGAAATTGATGAATAGACTCGCCATATACCAACGTTGTGTTTTCCATATTATCAACAAATTGATATTCCGAACGCGGTTGTTCACCGAGCATTCTCAACAATTGCACATTGTGTTGTAGTCCATATCCCACAAAAATATTATGAAAACGAGTATTCAAAAGTTTGCTCAACCGATCAGGACTCTTATCGCCCTCCGTGGCTTCTCCGTCGGTCATGAACAAGTGCACAATTTGGTGTTCCGGATACGTTTCGGCATAAGATTCAAGTCTTTCGTTCGCGGAATTCAATGCCAATTCAATATTCGTCGATCCATTTGTTTCTAATTTTTCCATTTTTTGAATCAATTCCTTCAACACCAATTCTTCTCTCAGTTCGGTAGGCTCAATCAGTACGTTCACTTTATCGTTAAATGTATTTACACAAATATGCACAGACGTTGATAATTTCGACAGATAAATCATCATGTTTTTAAACGTCTGTATCACATAATCAATCTTTTTTGAACCCCCAAAGGTTTCTCTTTCCGACATGGAACCCGTCACGTCAATGGTAAAGAATAGAAATAGTGGTTGTTGTGTAATTTCCACCTTCGGAACAGAAAGTGTCATTACACCAAAGGTTTCATCGGCACCCATGTTGTCAAAAGGAAATGGT
>Ga0209550_10002914_pt1 | contig 16407 bp, 16 predicted proteins | sample LauGreSuBDMM15SN_2_FD_187567 | JGI IMG/M metagenome (GOLD analysis project Ga0209550, IMG submission 187567) | Freshwater lake microbial communities from Lake Michigan, USA - Su13.BD.MM15.SN (SPAdes) (version 5) | ecosystem: Environmental > Aquatic > Freshwater > Lake | place: Lake Michigan...
GGCCACCGCATCGTCCCTTTTTAAAGGCAACTTCAGCGTCACCAGCCAGCACACCACCAGCATGGCCGCCGAGCCCAGCAGGGCATACAGCAAGCCGCCCCACTGGTAAAGCAGGCCAGAAAGCAGCGTGCCTAAAAAGCGCCCAAGCGCGTTGGCCGCGTAGTAAAAGCCCACGTCTTCGGCGGCTTTTTCAGACCCAGCGTAGGCCAGCACCAAGTAAGAATGCACAGAGGAGTTCACCGCAAAGGCAAAGCCAAACAGGCTCAGCCCGCCCACCACCACCCACACCAGGTGCGGCACTTGCGCGGCCACCGCCGCGGCCAAGGCCAGGGGCACCACGGCGAGCGCCGCCGACCACCAGCGTGCGGCCGGCACCTCGCGGGTGAGCCCGTCTTCGCTGCGCTTGACGATGTGGGGCGCCATGGCCTGCACCAGGCCGTAGCCTATGGTCCAGGCCGCCACAAAGCCGCTGACCATGGAAAACGTCCAGCCTGCCGAATACAAATACACCGGCACGCCCACCACAAACCACACGTCGCGGGCGCCGAACAAAGCCACCCGCGCGGCGGCCAAGCCATTGATGCCGGCGTTCTTGGCAAACAACTCCTTGGCCGACTTGGAGGCGCGGCTCTTGCCCATCATGGGCGGCAGCGCACTGAGCACACCCACCAGCACCAAGGCCAGCAGCCCGGCCATGGCCCACAGCGCGCCCTGAAAGCCCAGGCTTTGCAGCATCACGCCGCCCAAGAAAAAGCCCACGCCCTTCATGGCGTTTTTGCTGCCCGTGAACCACGCCACCCACTTGAACAGCTGGCCCGCGCCTTGTTCTTTGGCCTGCGCCTGGGTGATCTTGATGGCCGACTTGCTGGCGGTCTTGGTCAGGTCTTTGGCCACGCCGCACACGCCTTGCGAGAGCACCACCCAGGCCACAGACAAGGTGGCGCTCCAGTTGGGGTCCAGCATGGACAGCAGCCCAAAACCTGCAATTTGCATCACCAGCCCCACGCTCAGCATGCGCGCAATGCCGTAGCGTGTGGCCAGCCATCCGCCAATCAGGTTGGCGAGCACGCCGGCCGCTTCGTAGAGAAGGAACAAAAAAGCCAGCGTGAAAGGCGAGTAGCCCAGGCGGTAAAAGTGCAGCAGCACCAACATGCGCAGTGCGCCGTCAGTGAGTGTGAAGCCCCAGTACGAGGCCGTGACTATGGCGTAGTGGCGTTCGGCCAGTTTCATCAAAGGCCCGCGCGATCAAGCTGGCAAGCCAAATCGACCATGCGCGTGGCGTAGCCCATTTCGTTGTCGTACCAGGCGTAGACCTTGAGCAGCGTGCCGTCGGTCACCAGGGTGGACAGCGCATCCACAATGGAGCTTCGCGTGTCGCGGGCGTAGTCGGCGCTCACCAGCGGGCGCTCCTCGTAGCCCAACACACCGGCCAAGGGCGAGCCCGCTTGCGCGGCCGCTTTGAACAGCGCGTTGACTTCTTCGGCCGTGGTGGCCCGCTCAAGCTCGAACACGCAGTCGGTCAGCGAGGCATTGAGCGCGGGCACGCGCACCGCGTGGCCGTTGAGCTTGCCTTTGAGCTCGGGGTAAATCAGCGCAATGGCGGTGGCGCTGCCGGTGGTGGTGGGCGCCATGTTGACCATGGCGCTGCGGGCGCGGCGCAGGTCTTTGTGCGGCGCGTCCACCACCAAGTTGGTGTTGGTCGGGTTGTGCAGCGTGGTGATTTGGCCGTGGCGAATGCCTATGGCCTCGTGCACCACCTTGACCACAGGCGCCAAGCAATTGGTGGTGCAAGACGCGGCGGTCACGATGCGGTCACGCGCTGGGTCGTACAGGTGGTCGTTCACTCCGACCACGATGTTGAGCACGCCGCCCACCTTCACGGGCGCCGCCACAATCACCCGCTTGGCGCCTCTGTCCAAGTGGCCTTGCAGGGTCTCGGGGGTGAGGAACTTGCCCGTGCATTCGAGCACCAGGTCCACGCCCATGTCGCCCCAAGGAATCTCGCTGGCGCTGGCGTGCGCGCTGAAAGACAGGCGCTGCCCGTCAATGTGCAGCGCGTCAGCACCGTCGGCTTCAATGCTCGCCTTCCAGCGGCCTTGCACCGAGTCAAAGGTCAGCAAATGGGCCGTGGCCGCCGCACCGCCCTTGAGCTCATTGAGGTGCACCACCTCCAAGCGGTTGGCCGCACGCGGGTCTTCGGCCGGCCGGTCGACCGCCCCCATGGCCGCACGCAGGGCTAAGCGGCCAATGCGACCCATGCCGTTGATGCCTACTTTCATGGAGCTGATCCTTATTATTCAACGATTGTTGAATTATTGGGTGGAATGATGTCGGTTCTGTGACACTTCCTTCCACCAGCACCGCCAAATCAAGATCACTGTCAATGATGGCTATTAGCAAAGGCAAGTGTGTATGATCATCATATACAAACCATGACCGATCTTTCCTTCATTGTTGGCTTTGAGTGGGATGCGGGCAACGAGAGAAAAAATGACAAGCACGGGGTCAGCATGGCCGAAGCTGAACAGGTGTTTTTCAATGAACCTTTGCTTTTGCTGGACGACGTGGCGCACAGCCAAAGCGAGGTGCGCTTTCACGCTTTGGGCATGACGGATGAAGGCAGGCGCTTGCACCTCACGTTCACGCTGCGTCAATCGGGTGAGTTGATTCGCGTGATTTCTGCACGGGACATGCACAAAAAGGAGCGCACTGTTTATGAGTCAACAAATCGTTAAACAAACCATTCCAGTGTTCGAGACCGAGGCACAAGAGCGCGCCTATTGGGAGTCCAGCCCGCAAGGGCAAGATTCGACCTTGCAGCTTGACTGGGCCAAAGCCAAAAGGGTTCGACTGCCCAACTTGCGCCCCACCACCAAGACCATTTCGCTGCGTCTGCCCCAGCATTTGCTAGACAGCATCAAGGTGGCGGCCAACGCCCGGGATGTGCCTTACCAGTCGCTCATCAAGGTCTGGTTGCAAGAGAAATTGCACGGCCACTGACAGCCGAGTGGGTCTTGAGCAGGCACAGAGCCCAAGCTCACACGCGGTCATCGTCCCGTTGCACCATGCTGTCAAGTACTGGCCAGTGCCCCCGGTAGGACAAGATGGACCTTTCAGGCACAAACTCCACTTTGCCGCCGCTGAGCCGCACTTCCATTCGTTGACCCGCCACCAACTTGAGCGCGTCTCGGATGTCCTTGGGAATAACCACTTGAAATTTTGTGGAAACGGTGACCGTGGGCATTTTGTCTACTTTCTAAGTCTTTCTGGCAATCGCCCCAAGCTCAGCAGGCCGGCCCGCAACTGAGCGCAGACTGGGGCGCCTCGGCGCAGCCCTGGCCCTGGCAGCAGTGGTCCACCAAGTAGCCCACCAAGCCGTTCATGGCGCTCAAGTGCGGGCGGTAAAACAGCTGCCGGCCGTCGCGCTCGGCCGACACCAAGTTGGCCTGCGTGAGTTCCTTGAGGTGAAAAGACAGGTTGGAGCTCGTCAAACCCAGCATGGCCGCCAAGCTGGTGGGCGTGAGGCCCGAGGGCCCCGCACCCATGAGCGCGCGAAAAATGCGCAGCCGAGCTTCGTGCGCCAAGGCGGTGAGGGCGGTGACGGCAGCTTTTTCATCCATGGCTCAAGCATAGTTCAAGCGCTGTTGAAGCAACTGTGAGGCCATCAAGCCCCTTGCCCTTCAGCGCTGGCGCTCCAGCACCCGCGTGGTGAGCCAGCCCAGCACCAAGCCCCAAAAGGCCGCGCCTATGCCAAAAATGGGCATGTCGGCCACGGTCACCAAAAAGCACACCAGCGCGCCCAGCGTGGCTTGGTCCTTGGGCGTTGAGGTAAACGCCGACGAAAACGCCGACTGCAACACCCGCAGCATGGCCAGGCCGGCCAGCGTGGCCATGAAGGCTGGGGGCATGGCCAGCATCAAGCGGGTGAAAAACGGCGCGAACAGGCCAAAACCCAGGCCGAGCAGGGCGACAAAAACAGCCGCGGTGTATTGCCGCTCTTTTTGCCCGCTGGACGAAATCAGCGCATTCACAGGCCCGGTCAGGCAGGTGGACACCGCGCCAAAGAGGCCCGTCACAAACGCCCCCACACCGCAGGCGATGGTGATGGCGTTCACTGGTGGCTGGTGGCCGTGGGTGCGCAAAATCGCCACGCCCTGGCCGTTTTGCACCACCAGCACCGTGATGGCCAGCGGCACCACCAGCTCAAACATGGCCGCCCAGCTGAACTGCGGGGTGTAAAGCTGGGGCTGCACCACGCTGAAAAGCTCGCCCGTGGGAGGCTGGTAGGCGCCCAGCAGCCACACCGCCACGACGCCCGCCACCAGCGCACCGACCAGTGGCGGCAGCACCCGGGCCACCCGTGGCCACACGCTCAGCGCCACAAAGGCCAGCGTCATGGGCAGCGCCACCCCCAGTTGAGAGTGAAAAGCGCGCACCAAATCCAGCCCAAAGCGCAAAAACACACCAGCCACCATCGCCATCACTATGGGCAGGGGAATGGCGTCCATGGCGCGGCGCACCCAACCCGACACACCGAGCACCAGCATCAGCACGCCGGTGGCCAAAAAAGCGCCTATGACTTCAGGAAAGCTCAGGTGGCCCAGGGCCGGCCCCACCAACACGGCGCCGGGAATGCTCCAAAACAGCACCAGTGGCTGGCGGTAGTACATGGACAGCGCCATGGTTAAAAAGCCGTTGAGGAAAAACGAGCCAAAAATCCAAGACGTGATGTCAGCTTCCGACAAGCCGCCGCGCGCACCCGTGCTCAGGATGATGGCCACCGGGCCGGTGCAGGCAAACAAAAAGCCCACCACCCCATTCAGGGCATACACACCGCCAAAGTCGCTCAACAAGTGGGCGGGGGTGGCTGCAGGGCCGGCCGGTTTTTCAAAAGGAGAGCTCATGGGGGACATGGAGGGGGCGGAGGGCGTGGCTTTTCATTCAAACGGTTTGGCGTGCCAACACAAGCGAGCTGCGCCTGCGCTACCATGCAAAAACTTAGCTCAATAAGAGAATGGCTTGATTGAACTACATTGGCCGATGTTTGACCATCAGGGCTTTTGTTCATACAAGTGCACGAACAACAAGCACGAATGAAGATTTTTTACGGCTGGAAGATGGTGGGCGCCGCCTGCGCCATCCAGTTTTTGTTGGGCGCCTTGCTGCTGCAGTCCTTTGGCCTGTACATCGCCGTGCTGTCTGAGGAAATGGGCTGGAGCAAAACCACGCTCAGCGGTGCGGCCGCCCTGCAGTCGGCCGAGTCGGCCATCATTGGGCCGCTGCTCGGCTGGCTGATGGACCGCCTAGGGCCGCAGTCCATCATTCGTTGGGGCATTGTGATTTTCAGCGCCGGGCTGCTGCTGCTCAGCCAGGTGGATTCGGTCGCCACCTTTTACTTCAGCGCCGCCCTCATGGCCGTGGGCGCCAGCCTGGCGGGCTATTTCCCCTTGTCGGTGGCCATTGTTCATTGGTTTGAAAAGCAGCGCGCCCGCGCCCTGTCCATCATGAGCTTGGGGCTGGCCCTGGGTGGCTTGGCTGTCCCGCTCATGGCCTGGTCCATGCAGCAATGGGGCTGGCGCCACACCGCCTTGGGCACGGGTGTGTTGGCCTTGGTGGTGGGCCTGCCCATGGCCAGGGTGATACGCCGTCGCCCGCAAGACCATGGTGACTATGTCGATGGCATCGCGCCTGCTGCCACGTCTTCAGGCCCCTTGTCCGCGCCCAAAGCGCCTGCGCCCGTGGGCTTCACGGCCCGGCAAGCGCTGGCCACCCGCGCCTTTTGGATGCTGGCTCTGGGCCACGGCCTGGCTTTGCTGGTGGTCACCGCGGTCAATGTGCACGCCATCACCCACATCAAAGAAGGGCTGGGTTATTCGGTGGCCACGGCCGGCTGGGTGATCATGCTCATGACGTTTGGCCAGTTGGTGGGCGTGCTGCTGGGCGCGGGCATGGGCGAGCGCTTCGACAAAAGCAAGGTCGCGGCGCTGTGCATGCTTTCCCACGCCATTGGGCTGCTTTTCTTGACTTTTTCCACCCACCTCGCTGAGCTCGTTGCTTTTGCCGTGTTTCATGGCCTGGCCTGGGGGCTGCGGGGCCCGCTCATGCAGGCCATCCGGGCCGATTATTTTGGCGTTGGCGCCATTGGCGCCATCATGGGCATATCAGCTGCCGTCATTGCAGTGGGGCAAATCGCCGGCCCCATGGTGGCGGGCGTGCTCGCCGATCTGACCGGCGACTACCGCCTGGGCTTTACCCTGCTGGCGCTCACGGCGGCCATGGGCTCGCTGGCCTTCATGTTGGCGACAAAGCCGCTGCACAAAGTCGGCGTGGCAAACAACACTTAATGGCTTGCCCGTGACCGCAGTGGCGCACTGATATTCCCCTGGATTGGGCCGCCACTGGCGCTGCGCCCACTGTATTTTTTCTTTGTAGGAGCCGGCCTGCCGGCGATTTTTGGCGGCAAACTGATCTGGTTCAGCGCCACAAATCGCTTGCAGGCAAGCTCCTACAAATACAAAAAACCTGGGGCCTTGTAGGAGCCAGCCTGCTGGCGAATCGCACCGGTCAACGGTCATTCCCGCAGGCCAAGAATCGCCGGCAGGCCAGCCTCTACAGAAGACAAGCCTTTCGTATTTTTAGGAGCCGGCCTGCCGACGATGGCTTGCGCGAGCTCTTGCTCATGGCCGTTTGAGTCGGCGACTCTCACAGCGAGAGGTCTGACCATATCGCCGCGGCAGGCAGGCAGGCTGGACGGCTGCGTGCAGGCCATGGCAGCAAGCAGCATGGGCTCTGAGGGCTCTGTTGGGTTTCAAAACTGCTGCCCTCATGCAGCACCCCGCAAACGATGATTAGTTTGCAATTAAATACATTAATCTTTAACTAATCCGAATTAAGCTGGGGTAAAAAAAGTTTTTTTGACATAAATTCATGCAATGAGCCCATCACCTGCCGAGCCACAGTTGTCTGCGTGCGCACCATGGGGCGCGGCAGCCCTGTTGGCCGCTTGTGGTGGAGGAGGCTCTGGCAGTCAGCTTGGCTCTGACAGTGCCAAAGACGGATCAGCGCTCTTGGCCGTCGCTTTGACGGATGAAGATGCTTCTCGCCTGCTGGCACAGGCCGCCTTTGGCGCGACCGACCCGCACATCGACCGTGTCAAGGCGCTGGGCGCCCGCGCTTGGTTGGACGAGCAGTTCGCCATCCCGCGCACCGAGGGCCACTACAGCACCATGCTCAGCCAGGGCTTGGCGGTGGAGGCCAACCTCAATGGCTTTAATGGGTTTGAAAACACGGTCTGGCGCAAGCTCATTGCATCACCCGACGTGCTCAGGCAGCGCATGGTGCTGGCGCTGTCTGAAATTTTTGTGGTCTCCATGCAAGGACTGCCCGTGCCTTGGCGCGGTTTTGTGATGGCCGCCTATGTGGACCTGTTGGAGACCCACGCCTTTGGCAATTACCGGCAGTTGCTGGAGGCGGTGACCTTGTCCCCGGCCATGGGGGTGTACCTGAACATGCGTGGCAACCGCAAAGCCAACGCGGCGATCGGGCGCGTGCCCGACGAAAACTACGCCCGTGAGGTGCTGCAGTTGTTTTCTGTGGGGCTGGTCGAGCTCAACCTTGATGGCAGCGCCCGGCTCGACGGCCGAGGACAACCCCAGGAGACCTACAGCCAAGAGACCATCACTGGCTTGGCGCGCGTCTTCACAGGCTGGGACCACGACCGCTTTGTGCGCACCGACCCCGGCCACGCCCAACGCCCCATGGTGGTCAACAGCGCCAACCACGAAAGCGCAGAAAAGCGATTTTTGGGCACCACGGTGCCGGCCAACACGCCCGCCGCCGAGGGGCTGGCCATGGCCTTGGATGCCATTGCCCAGCACCCCAACGTAGCGCCCTTCATAGGCCGCCAATTGATACAGCGCCTGGTCTGCAGCCACCCCAGTGCGGCCTATGTCAGCCGCGTGGCCGCCGTCTTCAACAACAACGGCCAGGGCGTGCGCGGTGACCTCCAAGCCGTGCTGCGTTCGGTGCTTCTCGACCCTGAAGCCCGCAGTGCACCCGCAGACGGCCAGAACAGCCGAGGCATGCTGCGCGAGCCAGTGGTGCGCTTTGTGCAGTGGGCCCGCACCTTTGGCGTGACATCGCCCACTGGTTTGTGGAATGTGGGCAACCTCTCGGACCCGGCCACTCGCTTGGGTCAAAGCCCGTTTCGGGCGCCCTCGGTCTTCAACTTCTTCAGGCCCGGCTATGTGCCGCCCAACTCCGCTCTGGGTGAGCAAGGCATCACCGCGCCTGAGTTTCAGATCACCAACGAATCGACCGTGGTGGGCTGGGCCAATTTTGCGCAAAGCTTTGTGGCCAGCGGCGTCGCAGAGCTCAGACCCAACTACAGCGCTGAGTTGGCCCTGGCCAGCGACGCCCCAGCCCTGGTGCGCCGCGTGGCCTTGCTGCTGGCCGCCAACGCTTTGTCGCAGGACACGCTGGCCCTCATCACCCAGGCGGTCAACAGCATCTCTGCGGCCACCGCCGCTGGCCGCAACAACCGCGTGTACGCGGCTGTTCATCTGGTCTTGTGCGCGCCAGAGTACCTCATTCAAATTTGACGCAAAGACCTCACCATGAGCGCCCCCCTGTCCCAAGCGTCTCGCCGCGCGTTCATGCAACGCGCCGCCCAGCTGTCGCTGGCAGGTCTGGCCAGCCCCTGGGCACTGCACCTGCTGGCCATGTCCGAGGCCGCAGCCCAAAGCGCCAACGACTACAAAGCCCTGGTGTGTGTTTTTTTGTACGGCGGCAATGACCACATCAACTCCTTGCCTCCGTTTGATGCGGCCACCCATGCCGAGTACCTGCGTGTGCGCACCAGCATGGCCACCGCTCGCGACGCCCTGGCGGCCACCGCACTGGTGCCCCGCGAGCCTTTGCCTGGCGGGCGCCAATTGGCGCTGGCCCCAGAATTGGCCCCCCTTAAGAGCTTGTTTGACAGTCAACAGCTGGGCGTGCTGCTCAATGTGGGCACACTCATGCGACCCACCACCAAAGCCCAGTACAACGCGGCCAGTGTGCCCCTGCCGCCCAAGCTTTTTTCCCACAACGACCAACAATCGGTGTGGCAAAGCTCGCTGCCGGAGGGCAGCATTTCAGGCTGGGGTGGTCGCCTGGGCGACCTCTTCATGGCCAGCAATGAACGCGCCAGCTTCACCTGCGTCAACGTCAGTGGCAACGCCGTCTACATGAGCGGACGCCAAGCGGTGCAGTACCAAGTCAGCAGCAACGGCAGCGTGCCTCTGCAAGGCGTGCGGCAAGCCTTGTTTGGCAGCAGCGTCGCGCAAAATGCGATGCTCAAGTTGGTCACCGCCCCCCACAGCCACTTGATGCGCGCTGAGTACACCCGTGTGATGAGCCGCGCCATAGAAGCCAATGACACTTTGAGCGCAGCCATGGCCGCCGCCCCCGTCTTGAACACCACCTTTGACACCAGCAGCTCACTGGCCATGCAATTGCGCATGGTCGCCAGGCTGATCAGCGTGCGCCAGGCCCTGGGGGTCAAGCGGCAGGTCTTTTTTGTTTCCCTGGGCGGCTTTGACCTGCATGACTTCTTGGTGGCCCAGCACCCTGGTTTGTTGGCCCAATTGGCCAGTGCCTTGCGCAGCTTTCACGACGCCACCACAGAGATGGGTGTGTCCCAGCAGGTCACTGCCTTCACGGCCAGTGACTTCGGGCGCACCTTCAGCAGCAATGGCGACGGCAGCGACCACGGTTGGGGCAGCCACCATTTTGTGTTGGGCGGGGCGGTGGCCGGCGGCCGCTTTCATGGCCGCAACCCTGAGCTGGCCCTGAACGGTCCCGATGATGTCGGTCAGGGTCGGCTGCTGCCGACCACTGCCGTCGATCAGCTGGCCGCCACACTGGCGCGGTGGATGGGCGTGAGCGACAGCGACTTGCCCTTGGTGGCACCGAACATTGGCGAGTACAGCCAGCGTGACCTCGGTTTGTTCAGGGTCTGACCCTGGGCTGTGCCCTCCATGTCCTGGCCCTCAAAGGGCAACAACACGCGGCGAATATTGATGAAACCAATGACTTTTCTGCTACTTAGGAAAGGTTATGGCCCCTGGCTCGTTTGCGCGACAGTCAACCGCGGCCCGGCCTGAACCCCAGGCGACAGGCCCGCCCTGCAAGCACGGCTGCAATGAGGTAGATTACATTGTTATAAATTTACAAATTTCGGTATGCTCATAAATTTAACGCTTAACGGTACTCTTCGCACCCTCGACGTGCCTGACCATACCTTGCTGGTCAATGTGATTCGTGATCACTGCGGCCTGACCGGCACCCATGTCGGCTGCGACACTTCACAGTGCGGCTGCTGTACCGTTCACCTTGATGGTCGGGCGGTCAAGTCTTGCAGTGTGCTGGCTGCGCAGGCCGACGGCGGCCAGGTGCTGACCATCGAGGGCCTGGGCCAGGCTGGCTTGCACCCGATGCAAGAGGCGTTTTCCCGCTGCCACGGTCTGCAGTGCGGCTTTTGCACGCCCGGCATGATCATGGCCAGCGTCGATTTGCTGCGGGAGCTGCCCCAGCCGACCCGCGAGCAGATCGAAGAAGGCCTGGAAGGCAATCTGTGCCGATGCACCGGCTACGTGAATATCGTGGAGGCGGTGCATGAGGCGGCGCAGCTGATGCGGGGGAGCCAGGCGTGAGCGCGGTCCTGAGCCCCCAGCCGCTGCTGCGCAAGGAAGACCAGCGCCTGATCACCGGCACCGGACAGTTCACCTCTGATACTTGGGAGCAAGGCACGCTGCATGCGGCCGTGGTGCGGACGGATCATGCCCATGCCCGCTTTCGAGCAGACTGGAGCAAGGTGCGCCAAGCGCCCGGCGTTCGCGCAGTACTGACGGCGCAGGACGTGGCGGCGGCCGGTTTTTCCGGCCTGGTCAATTCGGCGACCGTCGAAGGCCCGCTGGGCCAGCCGCAGGTTGTCTGCCGGATGCCGGTACTGGCGGACTCGAAGGTGCTCTACGTGGGCCAGCCCATGGCCATGGTGATAGCTGACACCGCTGAGCTGGCTGCAAACGCCGCTGAGCTGGCCGAGATCGACTACGAAACTTTGCCCTGTGTGGTGACCTTTGAAGACGCGACCGCCGCCGGCGCGATTCAGTTGCATGAAGCGGCGGCGGGCAACACGTCGGTGGTCTTTGAAAACGGTGACCGGGCCGCCGTTGATGCGGCCTTTGCACGCGCCGCCATGACCTCGAATGTGAAGGTGGTCAGTCAGCGTCTTATTCCTGCACCCATGGAGCCGCGGGCTGTGCAAGCATGGCACGACGCTGCGACCGGCCTGACCCATGTGCGCACGCCCACCCAGGGGCTGCTAAGCATGCTGGGCATGTTTACCGCCATCACCGGTTGGGCAGCCGATTCCATTCGGGTGCATACCCAGGATGTGGGTGGCTCTTTCGGCCTGCGCGGCACCGCCACCAGCGAGCACGTTTTGCTGATGCTGGCCGCGCGTACTTTGAACCAGCCGGTGCGCTGGATCGGCAGCCGCTCCGAGACCTTTTTGAGTGATTGGCACGGCCGCGCCTTGACCCTGCACGGGCATATCGCGCTCGATGCACAGGGGCGTATTCTGGCTATCCGCTTCGACAATCAGGTCGACGCCGGCGCTTTCAATGTTTATTTCAGCACCCATATCGGTGCGCGCAATCTGGCTGTCACCATGGGCGGGGTCTACAAGGTGCCAGCGCTGCACATGCGCTCGCACATTTTTTTCACCAATACAGTGCCGGTGTCGGCCTATCGGGGCGCCGGCCGGCCTGATTTGGCTTACGCGATCGAGCGCCTGGTCGACCATGCCGCTCATGAGCACGGCCTAGATCCGGTGGCGCTGCGGCGCTTGAACTTTATCGCCCCCGCCGACTTCCCCTACACCACCGCCAATGGCACCGTTTATGACGACGGTCAGTTCGAGCGTGTCATGGATTGTGCGCTGGCCGATTCGGACTCGGCTGGCGTCGATCAGCGGCGTGAGCGGGCTCGTTCACGCGGCCGACTTTTTGGCCGAGGCTTGGCTTATTACCTGGAGTCCTCCGGCTCCGGTGCTGCGGCCAAGGACCAAGTACGTGGCCGGATTGAAGGCGGCGGGCTCACTTTGCATGCGATCTCAGGCGCTTCGGGTCAGGGCCATGAAACCTCGTTTGCTCATATCGTTGAGCGTGAGCTGAGTCTGCCCTCGCAGCGGATTCGCTTTGTGGCTGGCGAGGTGGGCCGCGACTTGGTGGGCAATTCCACCGGCGGATCTCGTACGCTTTACGGCCTGGGCAGTGCCATTGTGAACTTGTGCAGTCAGTTCATGGAACATGGCAGGCCGCAAATGGCCCAGCGCTGGGGCTGCCTGCCAGAGCAGGTGTTGATCAAAGGCGGACGCTGGCTTCATGCCAGCGATGTCAGCCTTCATATGAGTTTTCAAGCCTGGCTCGACCAAGCCGGCGCTGAAGGGGTGGAGCTGATTGGCCAGGCCTCATCGGGTGCGACCTTCCCCAATGGCTGCCATGTCGCCGAAGTAGAGATTGACCCGCAAACTGGCGTTTGCGACTTGGTGGGTTATTGGGCAGCCGACGATATGGGTGAGGTCATCTCGCCCAAGCAGTTGGTTGGGCAGGTGCACGGCGGCGTGGTGCAGGGACTCGGCCAGGCTTTTGGCGAGCATGCGGTCTATGACCGGGAGACCGGTCAACTGCTTAGCGGCTCCTTCATGGACTATTTCATGCCCCGAGCCGGGATTTTGCATAGCTTTCACCACCACAGCGTGCCTGTGCCTACCAAGCTCAACATTCTCGGCGCCAAAGGCGTGGGCGAGTCGGGCTGCTCTGGCTCACTGCCGGCCTTGGCCAATGCCGTGATTGATGCCCTTCGCCCCCTGGGCGTCACCCAGGCCGACATGCCATTTTCGCCGGCCAGGCTATGGGATTTGATCCACTCCGGCCGCCACTAGACGGCTTGGCAACAGCCCTCGCGGCGATGCGGTGGGTCGCTCGTTGGAGCAAGATTTAGGCCGCCATGGAGACGAGGCCCACCTCCGCTGGGCAGGCTCAGGCTGTCTCTTCGAAGGGCAAACCCACGAAGTTCTCGGCATAAGTTAGAGCGCCGGTTGGGTTGGTGGTCATGTACCTGAGCCGCTCCTTTTGGGCGCGCCAGTTGAATTCGCTGGTGTTCGGGAAGCGGTGCAATAGCGTGCACATATCGGCAGAAAAGCGCTGAACCTGCCAGACGCGCTTGAGCGCGGTTTGCGAATAACGGTCCAGCGGTGCCCGGTCGCCGCGCTGGTAAAAAGCGCTAAAAGCTGGCGCCAAGATACTGATGTCAGCCAAGGCTGAGTTAAGGCCTTTGGCACCTGTGGGAGGGACAATGTGGGCTGCGTCCCCTGCCATGAACATTTGCCCGTACTGCATGGGCTCAATGACAAAGTTCTTCATCGCGGTCACACTCTTTTGTGTGATCTGCCCTTCAACCAGAGGAGGGCGGTCTGGCACGTCCATGCGGGTATGCAGCTCGCTCCAAACACGGTCATCTGACCAGTTGTCGGCTTTGTCTTCGAGCGGGCATTGCAGGTAGAGGCGACTGACCTCGGGCGCCCGGAAGCTGCTCATCGCGAATCCGCGCTCATGACAACTGTAGGCCACGTCCAGCGATGGTGGAGCCACTTCGGCCAATATACCCAGCCAGGCAAACGGGTAGTTCTCCTCGTAAACTTTGAGAACGCCCGCCGGGATGGCCGCCTTGCATGGGCCATGGTAGCCGTCGCAGCCTGCAATAAAGTCGCAGCTGAGCACTTGCTCCTCGCCATCTTTTAGAAAATAGACGTGAGGCTGTGCGCTTTCGACGCCAGTAATTCGGGTGACTGGCGTGTCAAACAGGATCTCCTGGCCGGCTTTGGCATGGGCTTGCAGGAGATCCGCCACGATTTCATACTGGGGATAGATGGTAAAGCAGCGCTGGGTCATGGCCGCAAAATCGACCCGGTGTCCCTGTCCGTCAAAACGGAAGTCGGTCTGCTCGACGATCAGCCCGATGTCTTTGAGGCGTTGACCCAACCCCACCTTTTCAAGCAGGGCCACCGCGCCGTGCTCCAGGCCGCCAGCCCGCATGCGGGTACCCACATGGTCGCGGTTGCCCCGTTCCAGGACCACCGAGGAGATCCCGGCCAGCCGCAGCATGTGCGAGAGCAAGAGTCCCGCTGGTCCGGCGCCAATAATGGCCACTTGAGTTTGCATCATGTGTTTGTTTTCAATGAATGCTCAGTCCAGCTTGGCGCCGGAATCTTTGACGACTTTGCTCCAGCGGGCCAGTTCGATCTGAATGTATGCCCGAAATTGGTCCGGGGTGTCGCCGATCGGCACCGAGCCGATTTCTTGCATGCGGGCCAGGAAGGCAGGCTCGCGGACGATTTTTTGGGTGGCTGCAGCCAGGCGGCTGATGATCTCTGGCGGGGTTTTAGCCGGCGCCACCAGGCCGTTCCAGGGGCCCGATTCATAGCCGGTCAGTCCCAGCTCTGCGAGGGTGGGAACGTCAGGCAAAGGAGCCTGCCGGGTGGCGCTGGTCACCGCCAGGCCGCGCAGTCGGCCGGAGCGGATGTGCGGCAAAGCGTCGTACATGTTGTTGAAGGAAATCGGAATTTCGCCGCTGATCGAGGCCACCGCCAGCGGTGCGCCGCCCTTGAAAGGCACATGGATCATGTCGACCCCGGCCATGGTCTTGAACAGTTCGCCCGACATGTGGGTGGTGCTGGCCACCCCGCCCGAACCGAAGGCATACTTGCCGGGCTCTTTCTTGAGCAGGGCAATCAACTCGGGCACTGTCTTAGCGGGAAATGAGGCGTGAACCAGCAGCACCTGCGCGTTACTTGCCACATTGCTGATGGGTGCTAAATCGCGCACTGCGTCGTAGGGGATCTTGGGCATCATCGCCGGCATCACTGTGTGCGGTCCGGTGGAGGACATCAGCAGGGTGTAGCCGTCGGCCGGCGACTTGGCCACAAAGTCGGTGGCGATCACCCCACCTGCGCCGGCCTTGTTTTCAACCACCACGTTCTGACCCAGTAGTTCTTGCAAGCGTGTGGCCGTTATCCGCGCCACCGCATCGGTATTGCCACCGGCGGGGAAGGGCACCACGATCTTGATGGGCCGGCTGGGCCAGTCCTGTGCAAAAGCTGCTCCACCCAGGGCCGATGTGACGGCCCAGACAAGCAGAGCCGTCCACTTTGAAAAAGTCATGAGGCAGTCTTTCTTGGCAGTTGCGCCAAACGTTTCACTTTTTAATAAATTAATTATGAAGCAAATCCTGGAATCTCAAGACCACCTGTGGCGGGGGTTTTCCTGGGTCTTTGAAAGCGCAGGACGCCCCGGTTCTTGCCAGTGGCATCGTGTCCAAAGCCAGTAAGAGCGCCGCTGCTTGCATGCAATTGCGGTGCCTGCGCCAGACGTGCCTTGTATGGCAGCGCTAGCCCTTGACTCACAAGCCACGGACAGCTATTTCAACCACATGAGGCCAAGCATCGGCCCTTGGAAGAGCCCTCACCCCATGCTGTCTCGCAGCGGCGCGATGTCGTGAGACCAGGTGGGGCTGGGTGGACAAGATTGCCAAGGAGGCTCGCAAGTTCGGGATCGCCTTGCTTGCAGCCAGCCAGGCGCCCGGACACTTTTCACAAGACTTCCTGGGCAATGTCGGCACCAAGGTGCTGCTGGGGCTCGATGGCCAGGGAGGAGGCATAGGCGTTGGCAATCCAGATGGTCTCCGCTGAAACCACCATGTAGTCACCGATGTTTTTCAGCGCAATGATCGGATCGACCATGACCTCTGACCCGCCAGAGCCGTTAGCGCCGAGATCAACGATCTTCTTGGTGAGTTACTGGCCAAGCGAGCAATTCCCGGTGTCTGTTCCAAAGCCGCCAAAAGAAACAGCCGAGCCCAGAGCAAATGACCCGAAGGAGCTGTAGCCCCCTGCACATTAAACGTGCGCGGCGCGTACTCGCCAGACCCGAATGATTGGCCGCCATCGGCAATGCCTCTAACCTCGCGCTCGAACTGGGGTCAAGCGCGGGCACAGGCAGACCACACCTGTTGATTGATCCCCTCGCAGTTGACGCTCTAGTGCAAGGGTTTGAACAAGGCTTTGGCTTTGTCCAGCAAGGCCTGGTTGTCGCTGGCGGCGCCTGCCGCTGTAGCAGCCAACAGCGCCAAACTGCATACGGGCATTGCCGTTGCCGAAGAAATCAACCCTGTCAATTGACGCTTCGCAAGCCTTGCTGAAAAACCTGGTTAGAACAAACCGGTGATGTTGCCTTGCGCATCCACATCGATGGCATGCGCAGAAGGCACTTTGGGCAGGCCGGGCATGGTCATGACGTCGCCACA
>Ga0209550_10002915_pt1 | contig 16407 bp, 7 predicted proteins | sample LauGreSuBDMM15SN_2_FD_187567 | JGI IMG/M metagenome (GOLD analysis project Ga0209550, IMG submission 187567) | Freshwater lake microbial communities from Lake Michigan, USA - Su13.BD.MM15.SN (SPAdes) (version 5) | ecosystem: Environmental > Aquatic > Freshwater > Lake | place: Lake Michigan, USA...
AAGATCAGATTTAATTGGTAAATATTTAGGTCATACTGCAGCAAAAACACAATCTGTTATTGATAAAAGTTTAGGTGGAGTATTATTCATAGATGAAGCCTACTCACTCGGTAATGCTGAAGGAAGAGACTCATATTCAAAAGAATGTATTGATACGATAAATCAAAATTTAACTGAAAAAAAAAATCAATTATTAGTTATTATTGCTGGATATCAGGAAGCATTAGAAAAATGTTTCTTTAGTTATAATGAAGGACTTCGTCGTCGATTTCCATTTGTCTATACAATTGATAAATATTCATCAAAAGAAATGAGTTGTATTTTACGAAAGATGATAAATGATTTAGGTAATGATTGGTCTATTGAGGTTGAACAAAATATATTAGATAATTTCTTTGAAAAAAATTTAGGATTATTTCCAAATTCAGCAGGGGATATTGAAACATTAATTTTTTCAATCAAGATAGAACATGCGAAACGAGTATTTTGTTATGAACCAGGCTCTGACCAACGTAAAAAAATATCTAATGTTGATCTAGAAAATGCATTAAAAGTATATATTGAAAATAAAGAAAAGAAAGAACAAATAAAAAAATCTGAATCACATTTAATGATGTATGTTTAAACAGAATAACAATATACTTTTCTAATATTATATTTAGATATTAAATTAGCACACATTTCACATGGTGCAACATTATCTAAATGTGTAATCTTAACAAGAATCATTGTACATTTACTAATAATGTTTTTCGGACATTTTCTAATACAATCTTGTTCTGCATGAATCGTAAATTTATTAGCCTCGTAAGGGACACTGTTTTAATTTTGAAGTCCGGAGTCCTTTGCGTTTGTTGTTACCTTTGGAGACAACTTTCCCATTATATACAAGAACACACCCATATTGGGTTGCCATTTCAGTATAACTTTTTTCTGCTTGCAATCGTGCTTGTTCTATTTGTGAATAAGTAGCCATAATATATTTATAATATTATTATAAATATATTAAAATTTCAAATTTTTTATTAAATAATAAAATATTATTAAACTTCAAGTTTAATTTAAAAAAATATTATAATTAATTATATATATGACTGAAGTAAAGAAAGATGAATACTATTGTCATTTGTGTGAATATAGAACATCAAACTGTACTAATTGGTTAAAACATGTGAAAACACAAAAACATTTAAGAAACGGAAAGCCAAAATCATCAAAATGTAGTTTATGTGATTATGAAACATCTAGTCATTGGAACTTAAAATTACATATTTTATCTCAACATAGTACTATTGATGAAAGAAGAAAACAAAAATATTATTGTGAAATATGCGATTTAGTCTTTTTTTGTAGTTCATATATGAATAAACACCTAAATGGAAAAATCCATAAAAATAAAGAATTGTGTTTAAAATTTCAAAATGAGATTAATGCGATTGATAAATAATAGGTGTATATAATAATTATAATAATACATAATTACTTTAATTAATAAAACATTAATTAAATAATATTTAAAAAATATTTAAAAATATCTAAATATTATAATTATTTTCTAATATATTATAATGATCAAATGTCCTAAAGAATATAAAATTCCAACAAATGATTGGTTAAGACCTATTAAAATTTTAATAGATGAACATAACTTGGAAAATCCTAAAAATATTATATATGAATCAGAATTAATAGAAACTGAAATAAAAAGAGAAAATATATTAGTTAAAGTTTCAAAAGTAGATACATTATTAAATACAACTGAAGAAATATATAAATATATTAAAGATTCAATACATGTTGTAAAAATATATTGTTTTTTACATTGTAATGAAAATAAAACGTATCTAGATAATAATCATAAAGATGTACTTGGATTTTGTAATGCAACACATGTTGATGAAGATAAACAGTTGATTAGTTTAGAAATAATGAAAAAATATAATTCATCATTAAAAAAATATGAAGAAAAACTTAAATTAACACCAATGATACATTATCTAAAATATTTATTATTGATACAAATTGATTTATTTAATAATTATGGATTTACACATAATGATATACATCTTGGAAATATTTTGGTAAAAAAAGAAAGAGAAAATATTACATATAAATTTATTATAAATGATAAAGAAATAGAAATAATAACAAATAAAACATTAGTTTTAACAGATTTTGAAGAATCATTAATTATTTCAAAGAAAACTAGGAAAATCATGTTACAATCTGATAAATGTAAATATATGAATACATTAGAATCAAATATTTATAGTACTTTTTCAATGATGATTGAATTATTGAAAGATGATAAAGAAAAATATGAATTATCAAGAATCTTAAAGAAAAATACAATTGATAAAAATGATTCCATTGAATTGTTTGTTGCATTTTGTAATAAATCAATTGATATAAATAAATATAAAAAAAGAATTAATAAATTAATTTTAAGTATAATTAGTTTATTATTCAAAGAAATGTTTAATCAAGATTTTATATAAATAATAATAAAATTATATTTAAAAATATAATTTTATTATTAATAAATGGTATTTTATAATAAAATTAAAAACATATGCGATCCTTATTTTTCTATTGAAAATAAATGGTTTTCTATTGGATTTCCTTCAAACCCATCATGGGGTTGGAATAAAGCCGCACCAAAAACATCTCTCTATGACATTAACATGGCTCATACCGCCAATTCTTTTATGTTAAATCTAGTTGAACTAGTTCATTGGACTCCAATTATTCCAGCATTTCTAATGGCTCAATCTATACTCAATAATAGTGATAACTGGACAGAATATTTTGATGATGATAAACAAAGAACATTATTATTTCTTCTCTCTCCAATAATTGCTTTCTTTGGTGGTCTTCCAGGTATTATGATGCATACGTACGAAGGATGGCAAGTCGCTCCATTTGATTCGCCTTTGAGAGGAGACATGATGAGTACAAATGTTATTGTGTCTGATAAAAATAATCAGTGGTTAAGAATTGTTGCTTACTTTTTCATTTTCAATATGCAATATATTGGTTTACAAGCATTTTCTTATGCTGTCTTGGGTCCAACTTTATTTTATGGATATTTAAAATTTTTATCAGTACTCGGTTTCTTTATTGGTTATTTAGGTAATCAAGATTGTAAAGCAACATTTAATTTTAAATGGGGACGAACAGCAGGTGGTTCAACCTTTCCATTAGCTTGGACAACATTAGTTCCATTTATCTTATCTGCATCATTAAATATTTATGCATTTTATGATTTAGGTGGTTTAGTATTTCCAGGTGATTTTACTCTTATTAAATCTTTAGCACCACCAATTCTAATTGCATTAGGAGGTGCGATTGAAGGTTTATTTGCAGAGACAATATTTGATCAGAAAATACATGTATTTGCTGTGATTCTTTTTAATGCTGGTTTTTGGCTTGAATTAAATATGATTATGAAAGGTGGTGAAATGTTATCTTGTATTAATAACGATTATCTGTTAGATTAAATAATTAGATTAAAAATAAAAAAATGAAATAATAATTAAATAATAATATACTTATTATTATTTAATGGATTTAATACAAAAAATTATTAATCATATTATTGAATGTAGAAAAGACGATGATTTTAAAGATGATAGTGATAGTAAATTAATTAAAATATTCTTCAAACAAGAAAAATTAAATATCCCAAGTCATATTCAAACTTTATTATGTACGGATCATTTATTCTTTCAAAAAATTATTGAACACTATGAAAAGAAATTTATTAAATATTATACTGATGGGAAACCATTTGAAGAATGTCTTGAAAAATTATCTAAAAAAGTTCTTGATAATCCTGATTCAGATATAAATAAAAAGTATATTGATTTTGATAAAGAGATTTTTCCGTGGTTAATTGAAAGTAATTTCTTCAAAAATATCCCAGTTCCTGATATAATTGTACCTATTATTCCAGATTTTTCATGGTGTCGTCCGAATCAAAAATTATCAATGATAAAATCATTAGAAAATGACTTTGAATCAGCTATTGATCTTCATGCTACGGGTGGAGGTAAAACCTATTTAATTTTAGCAAAGGCTTATTATTTCAATCAGATCTATAATAAGAATGTAATATTATTATGTGAAAAAAAATATATTTTATCAAGTGAATTTTTAGATTTTTCAAATTTACCACATGGAATCATTGATATATCTAAAATAAATATTATAAATTTAACAATTAATCCTGATAAATATTTTTATGATAAAATAAAAGGTAATAATAACTTAATTATTGTTAACCGAAGTTATATTAGTTCAAAAAATAGATTTCAAAACATCAATGGAAAACATAATATTGGATTAGTTTTAATTGATGAGTGTCACTCTTCTTCAGCTTATAAAACATTTGAAATATTAAATTATTTTAAAAGTTTAACTTGCAATTTAATTGGCTTCTCCGCAACTCCTGTCAGAGGTAATAAATATAGTTCTTATGTTCAATTATATGGTTCAGATAATAAAATTAATTATATTTGTAATTATTCCTTATTTAATGCAATCTTAGATTATGACCCAAATATGGAAAAACCATATGGTTGTTTACCATTCAAAATTTACATTTATAATAATCAAGATAAAACTCCACAAAAATTACTAGAAATTATTAATTCTTACCAAGAAGAATTACACTATAAAAAAATAATTGTATGGTTTAGAAAAATAGATACTTGTCAAGACTTTTTTGATTATTTTCAAAAAAATTTTACTAATAAAAATATTAAACTATTTATTAGTCATAATGAAGGTGATACATGTGAAACTGATAAAGAATATATTAAATCAGAAAGTAATTGTATAATGTTTTGTGTAAATCGATTTAGAGAAGGAACCAACTTGAATACATTAGAGTTTGGATTTTTATTAGATTCTGATATAAATCGAGGTGATATTTCAACTATTCAAATGTGTGGAAGATTAATTAGATTTGATAAACAAGGGAAAAAAACTCATGGAAAAATTGCTGATTTTTGTTCAAACTCTAATATTTTAGAAAAAATTATAAAATATTATATTGAATTAACTAATGATGAAAATAATAAATTTATTGATGAGATTATTTCAAAAATAGAAGTTATTAAAGATAAAAAACAAATTAATTTTAATCTTGGTAAAAATAAAAAAATAGAGTTAATATTTAAATCTTTTGAAATTAATTGGGATAATATTAAAGAAGAATTAATAAATTATATTCAAAGTAACTTTAAATATAATATTTATCGAGTTCCAATAGGTGAATCATCTAAATCTAATTTTATTAAAACAATTAAAAAATTAAAAGAACCGGTCTGGGGATGTCGAGAAACATTAGTTAAAAAAATTAAAGTAAATGATAAATTAATTTTTGAAGTTGATAATGAAATTGAATTCTATAGTATTAAAAAAATAGAAAATAATCCAGATAAAGGGAATGAATTATGGAATGATCCAACCTATTCTAAAATATTATATCTTGAATATATGAATTCTATTGAGATATATGATAGATATAAATTCTTAAATAAATTAATTGGATATAAAGAAGCGTATGTCCCAAGAACAATTACCTTAATTACACATTTTACAGATGATTTTACAACCTGGTTTCAAAATATTATAATTAATCATGAAAGTGATTCTGAAGTTTATTATGATGTTTCTAGTGATAGTTCTGAGATAGTAGTTTAATATTTATTAATAAAATAATTCAATTTACTTTAGTCTAAAATTGTTTACTTTAAAATTTAATATTCCTGTTTGTGTAGGATATTTCTTTGATTCATCTATATTATGTTTTAAATAACAATCATTATTAATAGTATTTATATAAAAATAATTACATACTGGATTAGTTGCATCTGTACATTTTTGTGCACATTCTTGTGGGTTTGAATTTTGAAATTTATAACCATCAGTAAATTTGATATTGGAATAATAATTAATATCTTTTGAAAATAAATTATAGTTTGGTATATTTCTAATATAAGATGTCGAGTTATTATTATCTATTTTACTTTTCATATTATTTTTTAAATAACATTTAAAATCATCATTTTTATAAACAAAACCATTACAACCAGTTGTTAGATTACATAATCTAGCACAATAATTAATATTATTGTCTGACGACTCAAGATTTGATAAAGGTATAATTTTATTATCATTACTAGGAAAATCAGATTTAATTATTGGAGTCATAAAAGAGGTGGTTATATTAATGGGTTTTAATGTAATATTTGGCGGTGTTATTTTAAAATCTAAACTAATTTGTTTGATATTATTTAGTAATGGCAAAGGTACCCAATATGCAGTTTTATAATTAGAAGCATAATATACAAAAGATTCAGTTACACAATATATTTTACCACTGGATATAGAAATATCAACTATATTAACATTTACAGATGGGTTTGGTAGTTGTGTCCAATTAGGTGAAGATTCAATATTTGAATCAGCGTAATATATATTAGGACCATTTATACCAATAATTATTTTATTATAATAATCAACACTAATACGTGTTAATCCACCAGCTATGTTAAATGGTATTGGTATTCCAATACCAGTTTTATAATTAGGTATATAATATATATTATTATTAGAATCTATACCATATATTATACCATATGATAATGAAATATTTTTTAATTTTAATGAACCTGGTAGTAGTGTCCAATTAGGATTTGTTTCAATATTTGTATCAGCATAATATATATTATTACCAGAATCTATAATTATAACTATTTTATTATAATAATCAAAATTAATCTGAACTAAATTACTTGAGACTGGTACCCAATTGTTTGACATTAAACTTCGATTTGTTGTAGTTTTATAATCAGGATAATAATATATTTTGTTATCAGAAGTTATACCATACAATTTGCCATCTGATATTGAAATATTTATTATTTTATATGGTCCAAGTATTTTCCAAATAATTTCTCCTGATTCTATATTATTATCAGCATAAAATATTCTATCATTTTTATCAATCACAAAACCTATTGATAATGTAGTATTGACTCGTGAAGTAGTTATTGGAGGTTGTGAAGTGTATATTGGAGGTCGTGAAGTGTATATTGGAGGTTGTGAAGTAGTGTATATTGGAGGTTGTGAAGTGTATATTGGAGGTTGTGAAGTGGTTATCGGTGGTTGTGAAGTGTATATTGGAGGTCGTGAAGTAGTTATTGGAGGTCGTGAAGTGTATATTGGAGGTTGTGAAGTAGTTATTGGAGGTTGTGAAGTGTATATTGGAGGTCGTGAAGTGGTTATCGGTGGTTGTGAAGTGTATATTGGAGGTTGTGAAGTGGTTATTGGTGGTTGTGAAGTGTATATTGGAGGTCGTGAAGTAGTTATTGGAGGTCGTGAAGTAGTTATTGGAGGTCGTGAAGTGTATATTGGAGGTTGTGAAGTGTATATTGGAGGTCGTGAAGTGGTTATCGGTGGTTGTGAAGTGTATATTGGAGGTTGTGAAGTGGTTATCGGTGGTTGTGAAGTGTATATTGGAGGTTGTGTTGTATATGGTGGTGTTGTATATGGTGGTGTTGTATATGGTGGTGTTGTATATGGTGGTGTTGTTGTTAATGTTTGACTAATTAAATTATTTGTACCAATATATATTGTATTATTATTTGTACCAGCTGCAATTATTTGATTTCCACTATAAGTTGATGATAGTACATACTCAACATTTTCTGATGAATGTGATAATATCCAATCTAAACCATAATTAGATGATATATATAAATTTTTATTTGAACCTGCTACTAAATATTGACCTGTTGTATCAGAAGTAACTGAATTAAAACCAATATTAGATAATTTTTGTGTCCAATTAGAATTAGAATATAAATATATTCCTTGATTATAATTAGCAGCAATTATAATAGTTCCTGTATCATTAATTGAAACTGATGTCCAACTACTCTTAGGAGCTAAAGTAGGAGTCCATGTAACACCATAATCTGAAGAAGTATATATTTTATCACCATATATACATGCAACTAAATATTGACCTGTACTACTAGATTTAATACAATTCCATTGATCATTAACTACAATAGATAGTGTCCACTCTATACCAGAATCAGAAGAAGTATAAATTCCAAGATTATCTACACATGCAGCTATATATTTACCAGTTTTATCACAAGTAATAGAAGTCCAATTACTAGAAGGAGCAGAAGTAATATTCCATGTTTTACCAAAATCATTTGATTTATATATTCCAGAAGTATTATTCCATGTTTGACTAAAATCATCTGATTTATATATTCCATCATTATATTCACATATAAATAAGTTTTGTCCAGATTCATCAGAAGTAATACTTGTCCAATTTTTTATATCAGAAATAGTAGGTTCAAAAGTTATTTCCCATGAATTGCCATAATTAGATGATGTATATATTTTACCACTATTTTCACACCCAACTAACTTTTGTCCTGTTTTATTTGTAGCAATTCCTATAAAATTAGATCTTATTGTAGACTTCCAAGTAATTGGATTCTGTGGTGATATTGTTTTTTCTAATTCTTGTCTAATTAAATTATTTATACCAATATATATATTACCATTATTTGTACCAACAGCAAATATCTGATTTCCACTATAAGTTGATACTACTACATATTCAACATTTTCTGATGAATATGATAATATCCAATCTAACCCATAATTTGATGATATATATAAACCTTTACTTGAACCTGCTATTAAATATTGACCTGTTGTATCAGATGTAACTGAATTAAAACCAATATTTAATAATTTTGGTGTCCAATTAGAATTAGAATATATATATATTCCTTGAACACGATCAGCTGCAATTATAATAGTTCCGGTATCATTAATTGAAACTGATACCCAACTACCTCTAGGAGCTAAAGTAGGAGTCCATGTAACACCATAATCTGAAGAAGTATATATTTTATCACCATATACACATGCAACTAAATATTGACCTGTACTACTAGATTTAATACATCTCCATTGATCATTAGGTGCATTAGATGGTTTCCACGAGTTACCTGAATCAATAGAAGTATAAATTCCCTTATTAGAAGTATAAAGTCCAAGATTATCTATACATGCAGCTATATATTTGCAAGTTTTATCACTTGTAATAGAACTCCAATCACTAGAAGGAGCAGAAGTTTCTTTCCATATTTTAGACCCACTCGAATATTTAAATATTTCTCGACTTGCACATGCAAATAAAATTTTTCCGGACTCATTAGAAGTAATACCTTTCCAATATCTCCATATAATTGAAGTTTTTCCCCATGTGTTGCCATAATTAGATGACCAATATAGAGAACCACTCTCTTCACAACCAATTAACTTTTGTCCAGTTTTATCTGTAGCAATTCCTTTAAATTTTAATCCTACTATAGACTTCCAAGTAATTGGATTAACTATATTTGTTACTGGCGGATCTGTTGGTTCGATTATGGGTAGTGGTTGGGTAATTAAATTATTTATACCAATATATATTTTACCATTAAGTGTACCAGCTGCAATTATTTTATTTCCACTATATGTTGATGATACTACATATTCAATATTGTCTAATGGATATGATAATGTCCAATCTGAACCATAATTAAATGACATATATAAACCTTTATTTGTACCTGCTGAATCTCTATCTGTACCTGCTATTAAATATTGCCCTGTTGTATCAGATGTAACTGAATTAAAACCAGTATTAAATAAATTTGGTGTCCAAATAGAATTAGAATATATATATATTCTTTGCTGATCATCAGCGGCAATTATAACAGTTCCTATATCATTAATTGATACTGATACCCAACTGCGGGTAGGTGCTAAAGTCACATTCCATAAAGTACCATAATTAGAAGAACTATATATATTACCATTATATACACATGCAACTAAATATTGACCTGTACTACTAGATTTAATACATCTCCACAGACCATTAGGTGCAGTAGATAAATTCCATGAGGTACCATTATTAATTGAAGTATAAATTCCACCATCATCTATACATGCAGTTATAAATTGGCAAGTTTTATCACTTGTAATTGAAATCCATTTATTAGGGGAAGGAGCTAGAGTAATATCCCATGTTTTACCAGAATTAGAAGATTTATATATTCCATCATTAAATGCACATGCGAATAAAATCGTTCCAGACTCATTACATGTGATACTTTTCCATTCTTTACGAGGAGCAGGTGTTATTTCCCATGAATTACCAGAATTAAATGAAGTATATATTCTACCACCATCTACACATACAGCTAAGTATCGTCCTGTTTTATCTGTAACAATTCCTTTAATATTATGTATTTGTTGTTTAGACATACTATTCCAAGTAATTAAATTAGTTATATTTGATGTTGATATTGATGTGGGTTGTGGTGGTAGTTGGCTAAAATTATTTATACCAATATATATTTTATCATCATCTCTATTAGCTGCAATTATTTGATTTCCGCTATATGTTGATGATACTGCATAATCCATATCAACTCCTGCAATTTCATATGATAATATCCAATTTGAACCATAATTAGATGATATATAGATACCTTCATTTGTAGTTGCTATTGAATATTGACATGTCATATTAGATGTGAATGATTTAATACTATTATTAGATAATTTTTGCGTCCAAGTCCAAGTAGAATCAGATTTTTTAAATATATACATTCCTTTAGTAAAATGAGCAGCAATTATAAAAGTACCAGTTTCATTAATTGATGCTGATATCCAAATACCATCAGGATCTGGAAAATCTGGAATAACAGGAATAACAGCCCATGACCTACCATAATCAGAAGAAGTATATATTTTACCATAATATTCAGTTGCAACTAAATATTGACCTGTACTACTAGATTTAATATAATACCAATTTTTAACTGATCGACTTAAATTCCATGATACACCATAATTAATAGAAGAATAAATACCAAGTTCATGTGCACATGCAGCTACATATTTTCCTGTCGCATCAGTTGTAATAGACAAAAATTTAATAATAGTATTACTATTAGTAGGTGAAATTTTATTAGTCCATGATAAACCACCGTTTGTTGATTTAAATATTTTATTAATAGAATTAGTAGGATTAGATTCATCATACGCACATGCATATAAAATTTGTCCTGAATCATTAGAACAAATACTTTGCCATTTATTCAAAGTAGCAGAAGTTTTTACCCATGATTTGCCTGAATCAGATGATGTATATATTCCATCAGCTTCTATACATCCAGCTAAAAATTTTCCTGTTTTATCTGTAGCGATTGATTTAAAATTTGATCCTATCTTAGGATTAATACTAATACTCCAAGTAATTGGATTATATTCATTAAGTCCAAATAATTCATAATTTTTTTTTTTAGAACATTCATAACCAATAATAATAATAATTATTATTATTATTAATAAGATTATATTAATATTTGATAGTATATTACGAATCATTATATATTTAAACACTAGAAAATTTTTATTATATACTTATTTTATTTTTAATTGCATTTTTTTAAAGGAATTGTTGTTATAATGCTATTTATTTGTACCAATTACTAATTTATATATATTATCTTTATTATCAAATAATAAAGATAATAATTATTATTACTTGGGTTAGTTGGGAAAACTAATAGTGTCCAATTTTTCCCAGTATCAGATGATATATAAAAACCTTTAATTATGTTTATAATTAATTTTTGTAAGTTTATATCAGTTGCGAGCGATATAACTTCATCTGTACTCGTAATTATTTTTTGATTGTTTACAATAAAGATTAATTACAAAAAAATAAAGAATATGTTTATTATATACTTTCACATATTTTTCATTTTTTTGTAATTGTAATAAAAAATTGAAAGAAACATAATAAACGAATAATTATATTTATATAATTAAATGGAAAGATATAAAATATTAATTTATGAAAGATACAAAGATTTATTAAACTCTAATAAAAATGAATTTGATAATTATGATTTATCAAAAATATTCGAATATTATTCATGTATTAAATTATCAAAAGAATTTAATAAACATTTTTATGAATATAATGACATTGACCCAACTTTTAAAGAAATTAATAATATGACACGTAATGATACAGGAATTGATTTATGTGATTTGAAAGATTCAATCGTCCAATGTAAATTAAGAAAATCTAGTTTAACTTGGAAAGAATGTGGAACTTTCTTTGGTAGTCAGAATTATTTCGATAATGAATTAAATAAAACTGTTGTTAAATGGAATAATTTAATTATTACACGGAATGAATGTAAATTATGTGAGAACCTTGTATTCAAATCTAAATTATTTATTGATAGGATTTATCCAAGACAAGAACTCATTAATTATTGTGATGAGTTGATTAAAAATCCTCCTAAATATCCAGAAATTAATAATGATTTTAAATTAAGAGATTATCAATTAGAATGTATTGATATAATTAATAAAAATAATAATGTCATTATTAATCTACCAACAGGAACTGGTAAAAACTCTGTTATCATTTATTCATTAAAAGATAAATTAAAATATTTAATACTAGTTCCTCGGATTATTCTAATGGAACAGTTGAAGGAAGAAATTATTAAACATAAACCAAAATATAAAAAAGAAATTCAATTAATCGGTGATTCAAATGATAATTTTGATAAAGATAAATTAATTACTATTTGTGTATTCAATTCTGTTCATATTGTTAAAGATTATGAGTTTAATAAAATATATATTGATGAAGCACATCATATTAATAAACCTGAGATATATTATGATTTAGATTCATATAATTCAGAAGTAGTTAGTGAAACTGATGATTCAGATAATGATTCTGATGATTTAGATACAACAACAGAATCATATAATGAATCTGATAAATATACTGATATTATTAAAAGTTTTACTAAATTAAATAATAATGTCTATTTATCAGCAACAATTGATGAATCCGATAATTTTACCTATTATAAGAAAGATATTAGACATATGATAGATTTAGGTTATTTATGTGATTATAATATATGTGTTCCAATTTTTACCGATGACCCAACTAATAAAAATATATGTGAATATTTAATTAGTAACTATAAAAATATAATTATTTATTGTAATTCTCAAAAAGAAGGGATTAAAATAAACAAGTTAATGAATGAAATACAAAATAATAGTTCTGATTATATTGATTGTTTAACACCAAAAAAGAAAAGAAATAGTATTATCAATAAATATAAAAATGGAGAAATCCCATTTTTAATTAATGTTAGAATACTCGTAGAAGGTTTTGATGCACCAATAACAAAAGGAGTATGTTTTTTACATTTACCAAGTAATAAAACAACTTTAATACAAATTATTGGTAGAGCTTTAAGATTACATCCAATGAAGACAATTGCGAATATTATATTACCTTATTCTAATGAATATGATGAGAAAGGTATTAATAGTTTTTTAAAAGTGATTGCTAATAATGATTCAAGAATTAGAAAGTCATATGAAAAGAAGAAATTAGGTGGTTATATAAATATTGATAATATCGATGTTGAAGATGAAACTATAGAATTTAAATATAATATGATTTATAATAGTTTTGGTGAGTTGTTAAATGGAAAAGAATTATGGATAAGTAAATTAGAACAAGTTAAAAAATATATTGATGAAAATAAGAAGAAACCATCCGATAGTGATAAAAATAAAGATATTAAAAAACTAGGTCATTGGTTAAATAATCAACAAACAAATTATAAAAAAGAAGAACAAATTATGAAAGATGAAATTATAAGAAAATTATATGAAGAATTTATGAAAGAATATCTAGAATATTTTTTAACAAATGAAGAATCATGGAAATCTAAATTAGAACAAGTAAAAGAATATATTAATGAAAATAAAAAATTACCATCTCATGGTAATAAAAATAAAGATATTAAGCAATTAGGTTCATGGTTAAACAATCAACTAATAAATTATAAAAAAGAAAAACACAATATGAAAAATGAAACTATTAGAAAACTATATGAAGAATTTATGAAAGAATATCAAGAATATTTTATAACTAATGAAAAAATATGGAGATCTAAATTAGAACAAGTAAAAGAATATATTAATGAAAATAAAAAAATACCATCATCAATTAATAAAAATAATAATATTAAACAATTATGTAAATGGTATAATCATCAACAAACAAATTATAAAAAAGAGGAATATATTATGAAGAATAAAACTATTAGAAAACTATATGAAGAATTTATTAAAGAATATCAAGAGTATTTTATAACTAATGAAGAAATATGGAAATCTAAATTAGAACAAGTGAAAGAATATATTAATGAAAATAAAAAGAGACCTTCTTATCATGATAAAAATAATGATATTAAAAAAATAGGTTCATGGTTGTCAACTCAACAAAAAAATTATAAAAATAAAGAAAAAATTATGAAAGATGAAACTATTAGAAAATTATATGAAGAATTTATGAAAGAATATATCAATAAAAATATATGTTAATTTAAATCAAATACTATTTATTTTTAACTTTATGTATTTAAAAATAAATTTATAATTATCATTATAACCAATGAGTTTGACTACTTGTTTATATAATGATAATAAAATATCAATTAAAGATTTTCATTTAATTGATGATAAAAATAAAAGGAATTATATACAATGTATTTGTTGCAATACTAAATTAATAGCTAAATTAGGACAAATAAAAATGCATCATTTTGCACATGAAAATAAAATAGAATGTGATTCTTTTAGAATAAATAATACTATGACTTTTTGGCATCAATATTGGCAATCATTTGTTGATACAAAATATTTTGAATATGTTATTATAAAAGATGGTGTTAAACATATTGCTGATATTTATAATCCTGATAAAAATTTAGTTATTGAAATACAACATTCTAATATTACTCCTACTAAAATTAAAGAACGTGAAGATTTTTATGATAATATGATATGGTTAATCGATGAAACAATAATACATTGTGATAATTGTAAAAATGAATTATGTAAAAATTGCGAATATTATATAAAAATATGTGACAAGTGCAAACAAAAGAATTGTTGTAATAATAAAATAATTGGCTTATTAGAAGGTGAAAATTTTTTAATAATTAAAAATATAAATAATCCATTTTTTTTATCTGCAACAAAACCAGTATTTCTTCATGTAGAGAAATATATATTAAAATTTATAAGAAAATTAGATAATAACTATATATTATGTGAAATAATTAAAATGAAAAACTTTATTTTAGAATATTTCCCATTTCCATCTAATTATAAAATTAAAGAGATAGTTAAAAGTATAAATCATTTATATAATCAATATCAATCTATATGTAATTCTTTCAGTGGTTTCAGCTATATACTTGAGAATGATAAAATTATAATTCCTTGTATTTTAGATGATATAAATGGATTAACAGAATCTGGTTTTAAACTTATTAAAAAAAGGAATGAATATGTTTATTTCTTTAATAGGAATCAATCATACTGTAATAAATGTAATTTAAATTTAACTATTGGAACAGAACTTTGTAATAATTGTTACAGTAATAGCAAAGATTGTTTCACAAATAATTGGTATAATATATTTTTTAATAATAAAATTTGTAAAAAAATGATATCACATAAATATTGTGAGATTGAATTAAATATAAAAGAACCGATAATTATAAAAACAAGGAAAGATAATGAAATTAATATTACAAATACAATTATTATTATGGATGAAATAAATATGCGGAATGAAAATATAAATTTAACTATTTATTTTGTTGATGATAATTCAGTAAATTATAAAGATGTTGAGGTAGATAAGATAGAAAAGATTACTATTTATAATGATATATTTTATAGAATTATAGGAGAATATACTAAAGGAAATTTATTAGATATATGTGGTAAAAATTTATATTTAACTTTATATTTTGATAATTATAAATATACATATTTAGAACCAATTAAAAGAAATAATGAATTTTTGAAAGAACTATCAAAAATAACTAATCAAGAATTAAAATGGAATATTGAACCATTAAAAATTAAATATAATACTATTAATTATGATGAATTATTAGAAAAAGAAGATGATCGAGTTAAAATTATATTTTATTGTATCGAATTTAGAATATATGAAATTGATTATTATAGAATAATTGGATTATTAGGAATTTATTCAAAAAATAAAATAATATTAGAATTATTTTTAAAATGGTTAGATAAATTTAGAGATGATAGTAATGATTATAAAATTGATTTTGGTAAATATAAAGGTAAATATTATTATGAATTACCTTATGATTATTTATTATGGTTAAAGAAAGAAAAACTAGATAATTTTAATAATTTTGAAGT
>Ga0209550_10002916_pt1 | contig 16399 bp, 5 predicted proteins | sample LauGreSuBDMM15SN_2_FD_187567 | JGI IMG/M metagenome (GOLD analysis project Ga0209550, IMG submission 187567) | Freshwater lake microbial communities from Lake Michigan, USA - Su13.BD.MM15.SN (SPAdes) (version 5) | ecosystem: Environmental > Aquatic > Freshwater > Lake | place: Lake Michigan, USA...
CAATCGTGCCGTCGAGGCAGTTCCAGCCATCGGCCCAGTACGCCGCACAGCCCAGCCCAATCAGCTTGATGCCCATCTCGATGATGAAGCACCACGTGATGACGGCGGCTGCACTTTCCAGATCCGCAGCATACTCTTCGCTCATGCCCTCATAGGCCATGCACATCAACAACATGTTGACCAGCACTAGCGCCGTCGAGGTGTGGTTGAGCCACTCTGCGGTCGCGATCACCCTAAACGGGCGACGGCACGGCCCGTCCAGCGAGCAGTCAGCACAGTTGCCCGAGAAGCTGCGAGGTGGTTTCGTCGTGCCGTCTGAGAGCACGGACTCGCCCGCGAGCAGCGTCGCCGGCTCTTCCTTGCCAGCACTCCGGTCGACGAGGACCGAATCGGAAGAAGTCTCCTCGCTGCCATCGGCACCGAGTGCATCGGCACCGAGAGCTGTATCGGTGGAGCGTGCGGAGCTTTGCGTGCGCACGGAGCTAGCGGGTTGAGCAGTCGAGCTTCTCTCTAGTTTTATCTGCGCCCGCGTGTCGGAGTATTCGAGGTAGATGACCGCAAGGAAGAGGTTGATTACGAAGAAGCCAACGACCATGATGATCAGGACGAAGTACATCCACACCCAAGGGCTGAACGCAGCCATGAGAGAGTACATGGACGTCGCCCAGAAGTCGCAGGTGATCGATTGGAAAAAGGTGATGAAGAAGATGGCGACTGAGTCGAACGAGGTCAGTCCATCATTTGGGTCCTTGTCGAAATAGGCGCACGATGACCCATCCGGGCACTGCTGCGCGTCATCGAGGTGCGAGTTGCACGGGATGCCACTGTCCCAAGCCGTTTGGTCAATGTCGCTAACACCAGCATCGGAAGCCACGCGCGCCTCAAGCAACCGGCGACGCACATCGCTGATTGGGTGCCCGGGCGTCTCCTCGAAGCCGGGCAGAGCGCACCGGTAGTGCAGTGACCCTTTGAAGAGTTCCATGCCCACGATGCCGAAGATGAGGAAGACGAAGCCGCCCAGCGCGAACACGTTGCCCATCTTGGGGAGCACCGACAGGATCCACTGTACGAGCAGGGGCATACCCGGCATGCGCTTGAGCGCGCGCAGCGGTCGCAGTGCGCGAAACGCTCGTAGCGCGGAGTAATTACCCATCGATGGGAACAGGATGGGCAACCACGCGAGCGAGACGACGAGGAAGTCGAGCTGGCACCACGGGTCGCGCAGGTAGGCCTCACGGTGCCAAAAAAGAGAGTAGGCGAGCGCCTTACTCAGGAGCTCGAGAGTAAAGATGATAAGGAAGACCCACTCGAACACGCCAAGGATGGCTTCCTTTTGTGTGCCCTCCGGATCAAGTGGCGACTCATATGCCATCATGCAACAATTCACCAAAATAGTGACCAGGATGAACGGGTCGAACCACTTGGACTCTACAATCAGGATAGCGCTGCGTCTAGGCTCGCGCCAAACAGGCAAGCCAGGTGAGCATCCGAGCACGCCGGCATACACCTTGCCGCTTGTGCCGAGCACCTCCTTGCCCCTGAACCCGGGTCGTTGCAGCGCGTCAAGTGTGGGCATGCGAGATTGTTGCTCGGCAATCGCGTCCAGCAGAGAGTAGGACGTTGTCGACCCATGAGACCCCAATCTTCTCGCAATCATAGCAGCCATGCTCCCTCTCTTGTCTGACCTGGCGGCTCCAAGCTAGCTGGGGACGTCGAAGATGTTAGAAGAGACAGTAGAGGCCCCAAGTTTCATCCCCAAGTTTAGGAAGTCATCAATTTCATTTTGGAGACGCGTTTCCTTTCTGGGTTCTTGGAATTCTCAATCTCCCGACTGACCGCACGCTGACCGAACTGACCGAACGCCGTTTCGCGGCCTTCAACATTAAGAAGTAATTCGTATGTTGTTTTTGGAAGGTGGACGAGACGTCGGTTTCATTCAAATAGTAAGAAAGCTGTGGAGTAGGTGAATCAACACAGACTGCTCAATGATGGAAGCTTAAAGCCGGTAGTCATTGATCGCCAACACGGTGCTAGACTCTTAAACAAAATTTCGCCCCACACTGACAGTAGGGTTTCCCCACAAGGTCACCTTCAAGCTAAGCCTAAGGACCACCGGGAACACGCGGGACACCACGTCCACGAGGGGGCTTTAGCGTCAAGCGCAGCCCGCAGGCGCGCCCCGCTCTTCGCTCTGTGTGTAATCACATGTAGTAGATTTATCGTCTGCCTCAGAGCTGACCGGTGTGAATGCTCCTAAGCCCCGCCCCGCTTTCATGGCCCATATGCGTCCTAACCCACGTGCACAACCAAGAGACCCTTGGGGGCTGGGCGCCATCCTCCTCCCGCTCTGAAGATACCGGGCTGGCTGTGGCTGCGGCTGACGGCGCGCGCAAAAGCGTTCTCAGATCTAGATGCATTGCGTGTCGCTGATGGTATCGATATGGAACCAGCCGACGATGCGGGGCGTAAGCTCGCTGCTGCGGCGGCGAGCTGCGGCGGCGGCGGCGCCACTTCTCCACCTTGCGGCTGCTGTAGTGATGGCGAGCCCCACACGGGTAGCTGTATCTGCGACGCTGCATGGTGGGTACCTGGCACCCGTAGAGGCGCCGTGATGGGCGCGCGAAGAGAGCCCCTCTTCATGCCAAGCTCGTGCTCCTGCCCTTGCCCTGCTCCATCGGGTGCTCGGCAGCTGTAGGGGATGGCGCCCACGTGTACACCATTCCCGACACCATTTCCCACAGGGACGCTCTTCGTACCGGCAAGCATGGGCGGCTGACGATGTACCGCAGCGCATCGGTAGTGTGCCATGGGCGGCGCCTTCCGCATCACATGTGGCCGCCGATGCTGCCGCTGCTGCGGCGGCAGCGGCCCTTCCTGCGGTAACTCCTGCGGGGTAGCGGACAGGCGCCAAGTTTGCGAGAAGGACGCGGGCGAGTATGGGCGCGCCACAGTTCCAGCAGGCACCATGGTTGCCTTGGTAGGGCGAGCGTGCCAGAGCGATCGGTCGTTGTCGGCCAGGCGCGTGCTCGGGGCCGTTGCCAGGAGGTGACGTTCGGCCACCCCACGGTACAACTGCACGTCCCCTATCCCCCATGGCCCCTCGGCAAGCCGTGAAAGCTGCTGTGAATGCTGCTCTGCCAGCAAAGCGACCTCAGCCTCAGCCTGGTCACCTGCAATCGCAGCCTCCCACGACTGACGCCCAGCTTTGAATTGGTGTGCCCGTGCCACTCGTGCTAACATGGGTGAGTAGCCAGCACCCACAATCCCCAAGCCGGCAGGGGTAGGTGCTACTGCCATCGTGATGGCGGGAGCGGCGGTGGAGGCGGCAAAGACGGCGGCCGGAGGCGCACCAGCATCGGACGCTGCTGCATTCTTCCAGTGTGGATGAGCAGCTGCCTTCTTGCTCAGCAGTGCAGCAGCAGCCTTCGCCCTCAGCAGCTCAGCCAAATCAGCGGCAGCCTTGACCCTCAGCAGGTCCTCTTCTCCGGGAGGATCCGCATTGCCTATCGTGGCCCGCCGTTGCAGCGCGTCGAGCAGCGATGAGTCGGACCGCCACGCGACCTTGTGCAGCTCGATCGGCTCGCCTGGCGCCGGCACGAGCTGCGCGTCCCCAGCGTAAGAGAGTAACCTCCGCAGCACCCGCAGGATCCAGCGCACGTATTCATTTCCTTCGATCGAGCGTGTATGCAAGTCGCAGAGCTCGAACCAGCACCGGTGGAATGCGGCGCGAGAGAGCTTGCCCTTGCCGCCGCTATCTCGCTGCCAGTCCTCATCTATTGAGGTCCGCACCTCCTGTGCATCGATCCGCACGTCGCTCGACATCTCGTGCGTGACGAGATAGAGCTTGCGGATCATGGTTCGGTACGCCGTGCGGCTCATGTGATCGTCGTCGCCCGATCTGATGGGATCGGAAAGCGGGATGATGCGGAACGCGGGGTTGCCTGGACTCTGCGCCTGCGCTGCAACCGCCGTGTTTATTCGCGCCGCTTGTATGCATTGCCAAGCGTGATCGATCGCCTCGATTACGGCCGGCTCGACACGCAGCGCCGCACGCGTCACCATCGCGGCGTCCGTATAGAATTGACCATGCTGCGCACCGGCCGCCCTCGCACGATCGTCCAGGAACTGAGAACGTGCGCGATCGACAACGTCTGCAAAGGTGTATCGGTGACGTGAAGCGACGAATTTGTTGATCATTGCCATGGCCTTCCTTTCTTCTTCAGCTCGGCGCTGCTCGGCAATTCTGGTGACCGTGCTGGTGCGCCGGTCGGCGAAAGATGTGACCGGGGGATTGTGCGCGCACGGTATGTGAACCTCCACGTGCCGCGATACCTTTGGCGTTGCCGTCTCCATGAGGAGCACACTTGGTCTTGCAATAACGAAACCGCGCCGGCGAGACGATGCAAGTTTTATGAAAAGGGATGCATGCTGGATTTAGCATGGATCCAGGAATTATAATAGTATGCATGTGCCACACACTGCCAAGTGGTGCATCGGGCACCAACAGTGGAGCCACAACGTTATCCCATACCCGGTCCACGCGTTTGCAATAGAGTCACAGGGGGTCACGGCGGTTGGCGCACACCCACATTTCTACTGCCAAGTACATGTCCCTCTCACTCCTCAGCCTCCTTCGCCGCCTGCAGGAGGCTCTCATAGTCTCCCGACTCCTCCGCGAGCTTGCGGAAGCTGCTATTTGAAGTTGTGAGTAGCCGAAGCGGCGTGTCAAACTCCTGCACTTTGCCGCCCCCGAGGAGCAGAATACGGTCGTAGAAGGCCACCGTGTGCAGCCGGTGCGCAATCGTGATGACAGTGCAATTTCCCTTGAAGTCGCGCTTGACCATCTGCTGGATGTGTGTGTCGGTCACATGGTCGACGCTCGCCGTCGCCTCATCCATCACAAGGATCGGTCGGCGTCGAAGCATTGCTCTCGCCATGCACAGGAGCTGCCGCTCTCCGGCGGAGAGATTGCTGCCGCCCTCGGATATGCTCGCGTCTAGCCCTCCCGACATCGCCTCGACCTTTGCGTCGAGCCCCGACCGACGCAGCGCATCCCACAGCTCCGCATCGGCGTGCTCAGTGACCGGAGCGAGGTTGTATCGCACGGTGCCCTGGAACAGGGTGGGCTCCTGCTGGATGATGGAGAGGCAGCTGCGCAGCTGCTGCAGAGAGAGGCGGCGCACATCGATGCCGTCGATGACGATGCTCCCCGCCGACAGTTCTACCGTGCGGAAGAGGGCGACGGCCAGAGAGGACTTACCGGCGCCCGTGCGACCCACTACACCCACACGCGTTCGCGCCGGCACAGAGAATGAGAGCGCCTCGAAGACCGGGGTGCTTGCGGTTGGGTACTTGAGCCGCACATCCCGAAAGTCGATGGCGCCGGCCGAGGGCCACTCCTTCGGAGGAGAGGGAGCGTGAGGATCGGCCTCGTAGGCTTCGGCAGGTAGGCCTTTGGTGTACTCGCCCACACGCTCGACGTCGTTCATCGAGATCTCAAGCATGCTCTTGAAGGTGAGAAAGGCATTGACCGCCCCCACAAATTGCGTCGAGTAGCTCAGCGTGAGGCCCGCATCACCGCCCCCGAGGTCCTCCCGTTGCCAAAGTACGGCCGCCACCACCGAGGCGGTGACGAGCGATCCGATCAGATTCATCGTCACACGTAGCCATTGGTTCGTCTGCCCCTCGAGGTTGTACAAGGTCCGGTTGGCGTTATCGACGCGCGCGTCCAGGATCTCAATGATGCGCTGCTGCTCACCGAAGGCGCGCACCACTGCAGCGCCCTGAACAAGCTCGGCAAAGAAGGCGAGCAGAGGCGACTTGGTCACGCTCTCGAGCCGCTTCTGCTCTCGGGCCACGACCCGATAGATCGAGTAGACGAGCCACGAGCAGATCGTCGCCAGCGCCACGGCGCTCAAGACGACGAGTTGTGCCTTGGGATCTCCGGTGCCGAGAGAGCAGACGAGCGCAATACCGACCAGGTTGAAGGCGAACACCACGACGTCCTTGAACTGAGAAGCGATCGACTGGTCGATCTTGGAGATATCGCCCGAGAAGCGATTGAGGATGCGCCCGAGGGGGGTCGCCTCATACCACGAGACGGTAGCGTGCATCACACTTCGCACCATGCCCCCGTGAAGCTTCTTGGACGCAGCCACTGAGGCGTACGGCAGAATGATGTTGCGCACCATCGTGACGGCGATCAGGCCCGTCGCGGCAAGCGTGTAGGAGCCGCAGGCGAGCAGGGCTTCTGGCTTGGTCGCTCCATCGCCCGCCATCTCATCCATCCAGTGCTTCAGCGCAAGACTCTGAAGAGGGTTCATGGAGGAATAGAGGCCAAGCACGAGCATGAAGGCGGTAGCGAACGGCAGCCCACCGGCCGCGCGCAGGTAGAAGAGGTAGGTTGCCAGCTTGGCGGCCCCTCTCGAGCGCTCCTCCTCCTTCGTGATCTTGCTGCTGCCCCCCCCGCCGCCGCCGCCCTCAGAAATGGCAGCGGACTTTTTGGTCGGGCCGGCGACCACTTCGGTGCCGTCGGCCACCGTGGAGAGATCCACGACCGACGCGTTGCGCGAGCCGGCTCGAGAATTGGGCTGCGAAGAGCCGGTCGCCTGCTTGACGAGCTCCTGAATCTCGCGGATCTCCGCGTCGGGAGGGCCGACGGCGACCACCCTGCCTGCATGCATGGCGATCACCTTATCAGCGCGTAGGACGGTGAGGGCCACGGAGTGGGTGACGAGCACCTGATGAGGGAGGCAATCAGAGGTCATCAGCGGCAATCGTCGGAGGTCAATCAGAGGTCATCAGAGGTCATCGGAGTGGGTGACGAGCACCCTCGTGCGGCCGGTGAGGAAGCCCAGAATGCACTGATCGAAGATGTGCGCCCCCACGTGGGCGTCAACGGCACTCAGCACATCATCGAGGAGCACGACGTCTGTGTCAGCATAGCACGCGCGCGCCAAGTTGACACGCTGCTGCTGCCCGCCGCTCAGGTTGATCCCGCGCTCGCCAATCTCGGTAGCATCGCCGTTAGGGAGGAGGGCGATGTCCGCACGCAGGGCGCACGCGTCGAGGACGGCCTCATACCTCGAGGATTCGAATTTGGAGCCAAAGAGGATGTTCTCCCGCAGCGACGCGTTCGCAAGCCACGAGCGTTGCGGGCAGTACGAGATCTTACCTCGAATGGCCGCGAGTCCACCGAGCCGTGGCATGTCCCCCAGCATGGCTGCGAGGAGGGAGGACTTGCCGCACCCAGTTGGGCCGCAGATGATGGCAAGCTCGCCCGGGCGAACAGCGAGCGATACGTTGCTGAGCGTGACGCTAGGAGTCGTAGCCGCGCTCATCGGCTGAATGCCGTCGGTGGATGAGCCCGTCATGGAACTCACGGGCAGCGTGGTCGGAACTGGCGGTGTCGCAGAAGCCAGTAGAGGAGCCGTGGTAGATGTCGCCGTGCCCTCGGTCTGGGCACGCTGGCTGCTGCCCCACTTCATACCCCACCGGCGCCTTCCTTTCGCCGACGTGTCCTTCTTCTCCATCCTCTGCTCCTTCTCCTCTGGCGGCGGCGACGTCCACTTGAACGATGCCTCCTGCACGACAACCTCTCCCGTCGCGATGCCCAGCTGAAGGCCGTGGTCCCGTCCTTCGACATCGTCGAGCGCAAGGAATCGCGAGATGCGACGAAGGCCGACGTTGGCCTGGATAGCGGAGTTAATCATGTACGGCAGGAACGTGAGGGAGACGGAGAGTAGCTGGAAGAGCGTGAGGGCGGTAAAGCCTTCTGCCGCCGTGATCCGGTAGGGAGGGATGAGACGCGACTTGATCAGGAACGAGGCGAGAGCGGCCGTGGTGGGGGTGGTCAGCCACATGGTCGACGTGATGGCGTTCAACTTCTGGTATGCAAGGAGCGTGGCCACCTCGTCGTGGCGCAACTTGGCAATGCGTCTCTCAAACTCGTCCTCCCAAGCATGTAGCTTGATGGCACGAATGGCTCCGATGGCCTCGGTGATCAGCGCCATCCGCTTGTCCTTCTCGCCCATCAGCCGATCTTGCAGAATCTTGACTTGGCGCATGACCACCGCATTCAAAGGAAAGGCGAAGAGGCAGACGCCCAGGCCGCCAAAGGCCGCATACCCTAACAGATAAAAGAGCGCCGCCAGCGTCATGGCGAGCTGCATGCCCTCCAGCCAAAGCCACGCCGCCCACCCTGCAAAATCCACAATGTTCTGAGTGTCGACGGCGAGCAGGTTGGTCATCAGGCCGATCGACTGGCTGGATGCCGCGCTGTCGAAGCGCAACGCCTTCTCGCACACCGCTCGAGTGAAGTAGGCCCTGAGCTTGGTTCCAGTGCGCCAACCCGAGGCGTTGGCCTGGCCGTGGCACGTGTTCAGTGCGAGCGGCCCCAGCGCAACACAGGCGCCGAAAAAGATGGCGGAGGGCGGCACTGCGCCACCGGTGTTCGACTGTATGTAACCGATGAGGCCGAGCATGCCGAAGGGGGCAGCATACTCCAAGAACACCACGGCGAAGCACCACAGGAACTGTATGATGGCGTCCAGCCGCACCACCAGCCACACCTCAGGGAGCAACGAGGCGGGAGCGGGAGCGGCTGGCAGCGGCGACTCCGTCGAGACCACGAGATTGGACTTCCTCTGCTTCGCCTCGAAATTGGACTTCCTCTGCTTCGCTTCTCGCCGCGCGCGGCTCGTAGTACCCTCTGCCCACGCGCTGGCCGCTGCGATCGTCGGGTCAATGCAAGGGAGGCTGTCGACGCTCAGAGGGTCGTCGGGCTTGGCGATAATCCGACGATAGAGCCCCAGCATGACGGGCGTCCAAAACAAGTAAAGTGTTTTGGGAAGGAGCCAAGCAACCTGCATGGGCGGCGGCGGCGATGGGGCGGGCACAAGTAGCGGCGGGCCGGCGACGAAGGCGAGTGCGATTGCGCCCGCCAATAGTGCCGTGCAACCGCCGAACACCAAGTCCACCCATTGCCAGTCCGCGCTGTATCCCGACACGGGTTGCATCTCCCATCCTGGTTCCAGAATGGGAAGGGAGTGGGCCGCTGCAAGAGCGCATGCACTCGCAAACCGCACGAGCGCTCGGCCGCGCCACCAAAGCTTCGAAGGCAGCCGTGCACTCGCTGGCGGCTTCAGGCCGGCTTCAATCTCTGTCGCGATGCCGATGGTGAGGAAGGCGATGGCTCGCAAGGCCCGAGGCCATTCAGCGGCATCCAGCCAAAGTTGAAGAAGCTCACCGATCGCGAGCACGTAACAGAGAGCCGCAATCGCGCTGGAGCAGAGCTTTGTCCGTGGCATGATGACATCTTCCATTTCAGCAGGCAGTGCGGCGCCCCCCGTGACAAGGAGGCCCTCCTGCAGCTGCATCAGCGGTGCCTGGCGAACCTCGATGGTGCATCGGCTCATGATTGCGAAGCTGATCGCGAAGCTTCCGATCGCGCACGCGATCACTGCGATGCCTCCCGTATCTCTCCAAAAGAGCGATGGGGATATGGGGTGGTATGGCGGTAGCTCGAAGAGCGACATCGAAAGCACTTTATCTCTTTCCCGTCGGCCTCCGAAGCCACAGAGGCCTTCTCGGAAATCCTCTGCACCAATTCGGAACTTCGACGAGATGTACGCAGATAGCCTTGCTCCGTTGCTCCCCCTGGGCTCTCCAAACTTGTATGTTAAAGACACCGGTGAAGCCAACTCCCGCATGGCGTCGACCTCTTGCCATATTAAGGAAACTTTGCGAATCGACAACTCCGATCTGAGATCAACTCCGATCGCTAACAGGCACAGCGCGTCTGCCTTCGGGAATGCAGGTTCCGAACTGCGATGAAGCTAGTAGATTCCCATGATAACTCCCTTGCAGTCCCCAACAAGCTCGCTTCTGCTTTGGCCCTCGCCACCATAATATCGCGAGGCGCCTTACAGGAACACTGCGTGCGACAGCAGCTCCCAGCCCGCTCCAAAGACAGTACGGCAGCAGCCATCACCCATGGGTGCGGTCGTAGATTGAGAGCGCAGATCTCAAACTCGCTTTAGCACGCACATTACAGAGTATCCATGCCTTTTCCTCACCATGGTGGCGGTGGAGTGCCTGAAGTGCTCACCGCTGCTCCCCTGCTCGTGTTACGGGTTGTTGCAGGATCTTATTGATACATGTATGTTGTATCACTCCCAACGGGCGCGGCGCAGCGAGCAGTACACCGACGCTGCTCTTCGGTGTGCCTGAGGGCATCGCATGCCGCGCACAACGCAGGATAGAGAAATCTCCTCTTTTGGGAGCGGGACGGCGGGTTCTGTCACTCCCTACCGCTGTGTGCACAGCTGCACAGGCGCACTACGAGTAAACTCTAAAGCCTCGGCAATTGCGATGTTCTGTATCGGTGCGTTTTTGCTGTTGGGGGCATGGAAAATATGGAATGGTTGGTGGTGCTGTTGGCTCTTTCGGGGGAACGATCGTCGCAGCCGCTCAAAGTCACCTACACTAAAGTACTGTGCATCTCCAAGACTCCCACCGCCCACGTCATCGAGTGCTGAGCGCGCCATGCATCGGCACCGGCCGTATTCTGAGCGGGGCAAACATCTTCAAGTGAAAGGCCATGCGAGCGCCAAGCAACGCGCACGCTACCGAGGTCGGCGAGCCGCGGTAGGAAGCGCTCTTCATTGTAGTGTCGCACCTGCCAGCAGATGGCCACAAGCCGGCAGCCACCTCGGGCTATGAGATCGCGCAGTGTCTGCTCGAGAGTCGCGAAGCCGGCCTCGTCCACACTGTACAGAATGTCACTGCCCACGATGAGCTCCGCACACCGTCCGCCCGCGCCGACGGCCTCGAGCACGCTTGCCATCTGCGCAGCATTGCCCCATCTGAACTCAATCGCCTGCAGCTGCTCGGCACTCACCCCGTTGCGAGCTGCATTTGATTGGCAAAGAGGTGGCAACGCAGGCTCGCCGTCGGTGCACACCACACGCTGCACACCAAGCCTTGCGAGCGTGATCGAAGCGTAGCCCACGCCGGCGCCCAGCTCGAGAGCCGAGGCGAAGGGTGCGCAGGGGCACGCAGAGGTCACACGGGCCGGACTAGGGCTTGCTGCGATCTCGACCGATCTGCAGATGAAATCTCGAGGACTAGGGCTTGCTGAGCTCCCGTGCGCCTGCCCACGACAGCGCTCGAAGTAGCGCTCGAGCCACGCGGCGAGCTCCTCACTCGCTCTCCACACGCGTCCACCCGATCGGTCGATCACCGCCGCCCCCGGCAGCACCAACTCCACTACGGCCCCACTCTGCAGCATCTCGACCGATCTCGACCGATCTGCAGATGAAATCTCGAGGACTTCACGAGCCAATCGGGGCTCCAATTGGGGTTTCGTCATCTCGCCCGCTACCACCACCTTGCCCGACGCCTCTTGCGCCTCCTTCTCGCCCGCTAACGCCTCGCCTGCCGACACCCCGAGCTCGCTCGCCGCCACCACACCCATCACCAAACTACTCTCTTGCGCTGCCCCCACACCTGTCGCCGCCGTCACGCCTTCCACAGCCACTCCATCATGGAGCATGGCCTCGGCAGAGGGCTCTGTGTGGAAGCCGCAGATGAAGCCATTACACATCCAAGGCATGCTTGTGGCACGTCCCGTCGCCTCGGGCCACACAAGCGGCTGACGGAAGGGATTGAGCGTGATGGGATATGTGAGCTCGAGTGACCGTTTGACGGCCGGCAGCTGGCACCCGATCCACAGCCCCGCCTCGTAGTAGTCGGTCACTATGAATGGCGTTCGCGCCGCGGAGAGGATCTCAATGGCATCCGCCCATCGATACGTGACCACACCAAGACCTGCATTGAGGGCGATTGCGCAATGGGGAGTGCCGAGAGCGGCCAAGCAAGCGCGGTCGTAAGTGGCCCAATGGAGCCAGACTGAGACTCTCCCCCCTTGGCTGCCCTCAAAGGTGTGCAATGGTGCTCGTCCCCACGCCCCGTCGTCGAGCTGCCACGTGGCCGGAAAGACTCCAAGCTCGGCTGCCTTCTTAGCGGCCGGCCTCAGCTCTGGCCCAATCATCACGATCTGAATGCGGGCGGCAGGCAGCAAGAGTGCGAGCTCGCGATAGAGGGGCGCCAGGACCAACTCGCGCAGCTCCGCCCCTATCACATGAACGCGTACGACGCCACCGCCGCCCTCGCCGCCCTCGCCGCCCTCGCCGCCCTCGCCGCCCTCGCCGCCTTCGCTGCCTTTGCCGCCTCTGAGCCGAGCTCTTTCTGCACCGCCTGGCTGCAACGCGTCGATCTGCAAGACGTTCACCAGAGCGTGGTAGACCGTCATTGGAACTGTCATCAGCAACGCCAGAGGCGACGAGGTTGGGATCCTCCGAGCTCCGTAATAGTCTGACCACGACGCCACGCTCAGTGGTGGTGGTCCCACTGCCGTCGGCACTACGACGGTGGGGCTCACGTCACCAACGTCCTCGTCGTCGTATCGCACACTGGCGCGAGAGTCGATCACAGCGCAGCCGCACGCGGCAGCATAAGCTCCGCTTGTGAGCCCGAGCTTGGTGAGAATAGCATCTCGATCCTTGGCCTTCCCACGATGCTCCATGCAGTCATCAACCCACGTCGGTCGGCAAGGCATGGCCACGCACACTCGCCGTGCCGCCTGGGCCTTCCACAAGCGGCACTGCCTGCTGTGCTGCATATCCGAGCGATGGCACTCGATCGAGCAATAGCAGGCTGCAAGGCATGCAGAGCACACACGAGGATTGGATACGGGCCGACGGCACTTGGCGCAAGAGCTCAGCGAGACTGATTCTGGTGGAAGTGGCACGAGTTCGGCCAAGGCGCCGCCGCCGCCAAAGAGTAGCGCTGTGAGTTCTGCTGCCTGTTGAGCCTCTAGCTGCCTTCGTGCTCGATTCTCATATGCTAGCTTGCGCGCCAAAGCAATCCTTTGCAGATCTTCCTCGCTGTAAGCGCATTCGACATCGCTGGTTTCGCTTTCTGCGTCGACTGTGGAGTCGCCGTCTGACATTCGTTCGGCGACGGTGTGAACGTGAATGTGCATCTGGTGTGAATTCTAACGTCATTGCGTATTCTGATTCAAGATTACAAGAACACAACTTCCACAATTGCGGTTTGCGCCGGTCTGGGATTTTCGCTTTTCGCTTTTCGAGCGGCTGCGGCGACCGGCACGTTCGATCCCCCGAGCCGCAACGCTCTACCACACGGCAGCTCTCGAGTGAGCAAGTGCGGTGAGAGCAGCAACTACAGTATGCGCACGTCCAGGGTCATGGTCTCCAAACTGCGAGCTCCGGCCCACAAAAGGCATACACCATTGCGTTGAGCAACGTACGGTAGCCCCGTGCTGTGCGTCCATGCGTGTGTTCATGCCTCGCCTTGCACCCGCCGCACGACCCTCACTCACTCCTTCACACAGTCAGGTATCCCACCTGGGACAAAGTACACAGATGGCGCTTTCGCGACCACCTTGAGCTCGACCGCGATCCGACCGCCCGGCGGCAACTGGCCGACCTCGACAGTGGTGCGTACAGGCGGTTCCGGCAGCTTTCCAAAAGCGGCCGCATACTCAGCGTTGAAGGCGGCAAAGTCGCGCTTCATGTCGACAAGGAAGGCATGCACATCAACGACGGCATCCAGCCCAAGCCCATGCGCCTCCAGCACCGTACGCACGTTTTGAATGCATTGGCGCGTCTGAGCACGCGCGTCGTAGTCGTTGAGCGTGCCGTCGGCCGCTTCGACCGGTCCGCCGGGCACGCTATCCGTCGCCGGGTCGCGCGGTCCGATGCCCGCCAGAAAGAGCAGCCCGCCTGCCTCGCGCGCATGCGCATAGGCGCCCATAGGTTTGGGCGCGCTCGCCACGTAGCCGGTGGCGCCGGTGTTGAGCGCCCGCACGCCGCCGCCCTGGCGTGCAAAGCCACCGCTCGATCGCGCCGTCGCGGCACCGCGCAGAGCGGTGACGGCGGCGCCAACGGCGAGGCGCGGCGGCGGCGGCGCAACGGTGGCGGCGGCGGCGCGCGCGGCGCGGCCAGGCATGGGCGGTGGCGTGCGGTTGCCGAGCTTCATGCAGATAGTGGACTCTTCCGAGAAAAAGTCGAGAGAGTACATCCCGCCTTCGCGCGCCACGCCCGAGGATTTGATGCCGCCAAAGGGCATGTGGAGCTGCCTGTGGAGCCAGCAGTTGACCCAGACGGTGCCCGCCTCCAGCCGCGACGCGATCGTGTGCGCGCGACTCAGGTCCTCTGTCCAAACAGAGGCGGCGAGCCCGTACTGCGTCGCGTTCGCCAGCTCGACCGCCTCCACCTCACTCGTAAACGGGTGGATTGTGACCAACGGACCGAACGCCTCCGTCTGCGGCAGCGGCGCGTCCATCGGCAGCCCGTCGAGCACGGTTGGCGCAAACCAGTGCCCCCCTTGGTGCGCGCCGTGGGCGGCAACTGCCCGAGGATCCTCGAGACCGCCGGCGAGCGTGCGGACGCCGTCGGTGCCCACGGCGGCGCGGTAGAGCGCACTCACCTTGTCGCGCTGGGCGGCGGATACGAGGGGGCCTATGTCGGCGGATGGGTCGGTGGGGGCGCCGAGCTTGAGCGCCGAGGCCGCGTTCGCAAACGCGGCGGCGAAGCGCTCGTAGAAGCCGTCGGCGGTGTCCTCGACAAGGATGCGCGAGGCGCACAGGCAGATCTGGCCTGAGTTGAGAAAGGAGGCGCGCACCGCGCCCTGCACCGCGAGCTCGAGATCACAATCTGCGAAGACGAGCAGTGGGTTCTTGCCGCCCAGCTCGAGAGAGAGCTTGGCAAAGCGCGGCGCGACGGCCGCAGCGACAAGGGAGCCCGTCGCAGTACCGCCGGTAAAGGAGATCGCACCCACACGAGGATGCGCGCAAAGGGCGGCGCCCACGGCGGCGCCAGTTCCGTGCACGACGTTGAAGACGCCCGGCGGCAGGCCGGCACGCTCGAGCACGCGCGCGAGCATCGAGGCGGTCGTGGGGGTGAGTTCCGACGGTTTGGCCACCACCGCGTTGCCCATCGCCAGCGCCGGTGCCAACTTCCACGTCAGCAGATAGAGGGGCAGATTCCACGGCGTGATCAGACCCACGACGCCGACGGGCTTGCGGACCGTGTAGTTGAGCGCGTCGTCGAGGCCGCCGCTCCGGTCACCGCCGCCGCCGTGGCGCACGGACGAGAGCTCGCCATGGCACACCAGGCCCGCGAACATGCGCAGATTCGCCGCGGCGCGCGGCACGTCGAGGGCACGTGCGAGCGCGACGGGCTTGCCCACATCCGCCGCCTCCGCCTGGGCAAAGGCCTCGGACTCGGCGTCGAGCAAGTCCGCCGCGCGCTGCAGGACCGCCGCGCGCGCGGCCATCGAGGTTGCGGCCCACTCCCCGCGAGAGAGCGCTCGCCCTGCTGCATCGACAGCGGCGTCCACGTCTGCTGCACTCGAGGCGGCCACTGAGCCGCGGACGCGCCCCGTCGCCGCGTCGATCAGAGGCAGCGAGCCGCCCGTGGCGGCGAGCGGCTGCCCATCAATGAAGTTGAGCACGTGATTAAGCCCCCCCGCGCCGGACGCGGCAGCGGCGGTCGCATAGCTCCGCTTGGGCATGCGGCTGAGCCCGGACCACGTGCGCACGGGCACAGCGGTGCGACCGGCGCGCACGGGCACGCGGCTGAGCCCGGCCGCTGCATGCGCCACTGGCGGCGTGTACGGCTGGGACGAGGGTGTCTTGTCCGCACCACGCGTGAGCGCCGTGTGCCCCCCTCGCGTCGGCGGCGAGTGCACGCCGCGCGAGCTCTGCAACATGCCGCCGCCAGAGCCGGTGGTGGTGGTGGTGGTGGTGGTGCCCTGCCCCTGTAGCTGGGCGCTCAGCAGCGTCGAGACGACTGGCACACGGCTACGCCCTGCGGCGGCGTGCGCGACGGGCGGCGTGAACCTGGCGAACGTGGACGGTGGCGCCCACCTCGAAAGTGGGGTTGAGAGGGGGATGAGGTTCGAGTGCCGAGGGAGATGGAGGGAGAGAGATGGAGGCAGCGCCCGAGGGGTTGCCAGATTTGGCAGCGGCCGAGGAGCATCGAGCATCGCAGCCGGCACACCCTCGTCGAACCAGCAAGCTGTCGCCCGGTGGCCTTGGCTGAGAGTGAGCCCGCTGTACATGTCCTCGAACGGCACGACAGCGGCGCGTAAGCCCGCCAACGACGACGACGGCAACGACTCGAGAACGCCGTTGCGGTCGAACCATGCAGCCGTTGGCCCGTGCCCTTGGGCATACAGCCGGCCGCTGTACCAGATTCGCAGGGGCTCGTCCGCGCCGAGCGCGGCGGTGGGCGCGGCGGTGGGCGCAGCGGTGGGCGCAGGCGCGGGGGCGGGGCGCGGGGGCGGGACTAGTGACGGTGGTCCGGCGGAC
>Ga0209550_10002917_pt1 | contig 16398 bp, 14 predicted proteins | sample LauGreSuBDMM15SN_2_FD_187567 | JGI IMG/M metagenome (GOLD analysis project Ga0209550, IMG submission 187567) | Freshwater lake microbial communities from Lake Michigan, USA - Su13.BD.MM15.SN (SPAdes) (version 5) | ecosystem: Environmental > Aquatic > Freshwater > Lake | place: Lake Michigan...
ATGGGGGTGTACCAGTAGGTGTCGTTGCCTGCGCCGCCATAGGCCATGCCATTGGGGCCGTTTACCGAGACGATGTCGTCCCCAGGGCCGCCATTGATGGTGAAGTTGCCGTTGCCCAACTGAAAGCCCGTAACAATGGCCCAGATGGGGTAGGGCGCACTGATGGTGAAGCGGCTGATTTCAAAGCTGGTGCCGTCGGTGGCGGTGTTGGTGTGGCTGGCCACCACATATTCGGTCAACTGGGTGAATTGGGCGCCATTGGTGAAACTGATCAAGTCCTGCAGCGATAGGGTGTTGCCCAGGGCATAGGTGTTGCCATTGGGGTTGACCACGGTGAAATCAAACCTCGCTTTGGTAAAGGCAAACTGGGTCAAATCGGCTGTGGCACCGGCTTTGTAGCTGTATGCCGGATTGCTGCCCCAAGCAGGCGCCACACAGCTGATGGTGGCGCTGGTGCCATTGACACTGGTCACCTTGGCCAATGCCCCGTCATTGAAATCGCCATCGTCACTCACGTATTTGGCCGTTCCGTCGCCAAATGTGTCGTAGCCCAACACAGCGTTGCTATTGATGGTTCCGACAAAATCAACCGCGTCGTTTTTCACGGCCTGGATGTTGAAGCTGGGCGTGTCGTTGCCCTGCCAGTCTTCAATCACCTTGGTGGACTGGTTGCCAGCCGGGTCCGTGTAGCTGACCGTCACGTCGCGGGCGTTGCTGGGGATGGCGCTGCCCAGCAACAAAGCCACACCGTCATTCACCATCACCGCGTCCATGACGATGGCTTGCTTGCCGTCCACCGTCACCTTGAAGTGGCTTTTGTCGGGGTGGGCCTGCCAAGCGCCCAGAGAAGCGTCGGGCAAACTGGTGGGGATGTCCAAAATGTTTTTGAACGCCAAACCCACCATGCGCCCACCGTAACTGGCGGTAGCGATCAAGGGCCCTTGGTTGTCCAATCGGGCGACAAAGGTATCGGTCTGTCCGGGGCTGGCCCCCACCCAGTTTTGCAAGTCGGCCGATATGTTGACCTGCAACTTCACATCAAATTGCTCTTGCGCCGGCTGGGTGACATTGCTGCGGTAGTCCAGCCTGACCTGGCTCAAGGCATTGGACATGGCCTCGCTGTCGACCAAGCTGTTGTCGCTGGCTTTGATCAGCAGGTCGTAATGGGTCACGCCGTTGGTGACATGGCTGGTTTGCGATGCGGTGAAAGTTTTGCTGTTGCTGGTGAAGCTGGCTGTGCTCGCAGACGTTTCGCCAAAGCGCAGGGTGGGGTTGGCGGTTTGGCTGCCGACATAGCCAAACACCCAGTCGAGAACCGCATTGTTTTGGATGCTGCTGGCCGATTGCGTGGTGCTGATGCGAACCGCTTGGACGCCACCAGACAAGCCCACTTCGGCGCCCCAAAAGCCAGCGCCCGCTTGCTTTTGGGGCACGTTGTTGCTGCCTGGGTAGTATTGATTTGGCCCCATCCAGTAGGTGCGCTGCAAGCTGGTGTCGCCCCAGCCATTGAGGTCGACACCGAAGCTTTGGTTGGCGGCTTGGAGCAGGCCAGGCAAAGTTTTGCTGGTGTTGGCAAACTGAAAGTTGTCGATGCTTTTGAGCACATCGGTGCCGCTGTTGGCTGCGTTGCCGTTGCGGTTGTCGGTCAAGGTGACGGTTTGCAAGCTGGGGTTGAAGGCCACGCTGTAGTCGCTTTGGTTGCCACTGAACACCCCTCGGTCCCAACCGTTGCCGCCATCGATGGTGTCATTGCCTTGCTCGCCGTAAAGGGAGTCGTTGCCCTCGCCACCCAAAATGCTGTCGTTGCCCGCGCCGCCGTACAGGGTGTCGTCGCCGTTCAGGCCAGAAACGATGTCATCGCCGCTGCCCCCTGTGAGGAGGTTGTTTGACGAGTCGCCGGTGAAGTTGGGCATGGCTTATTCCGATGGGTAACTTAGATATTGAAAGGGCCGAGGCGACCACAGCGGCTGATTAACAAAAAATATTGGCTTTATTATCAATAATGTTAAACCCTCTTTTTACTTAAAAAAATTATATTTTTAGAAAAATTGTCAAATAAGTGACGCAAATCTCCTGACAGTGGTCGAGCGTGGAAAAGTGGCTGGATTAATGCCCCGATGGCGGGTGCAAGGCTCAATCCCGGCAAGTCGGGTCCATGCGGTCCAGCATGCGCGGCAGGCCAGGCCACTCCATCAGGTCATAAGGGCGACGGGTTGGTGGTTGAGGTAGGTTTCTTGCAGCACCGCGTTGGGCACGGTCTGCAGGGGGGTGTTGCAGGCCATGGCCTGCAGTTGGGCGCGGCGCGGCATCTCACGGCGGACCTGACTTGGCGCTGTTGGCCATTGGGGCAGCGCCTGGGTGCTGGTGCAAATCAAGCGCGTCAAAAAAGGGCTGCGATCGGATGGCGCATCAAACTGAATGGCCCGCGCCTTTGCTCGCCCATTGCTGTTCGTCGGCGGCGAGGTTTTCGAGCAGTTTCAGCAGCACAGCCCGGGTGGCCTGCACCTCTTGCGCGCTCAAGCCCTGGGTGCTGACGTGGTTGGTTTGCTCGGCCAAGGGCACCAAGGTTTGCTGCAAGGCGCGCCCTTGGGGCGTGAGGTAGACATACATGTTTTTTTTGTTCTCGGGCGCTTGGCGGCGTTCGATATAGCCCAGGGCTTCCATGGCCTTCATGGCGCTGAAGGTGGTGGGCTCCATCACCCCGGCCAACACGCTCAACTCGCGCTGGGTCAAGCCGTCGCTGTGCCACAGGATGCGCAAAAAAGCCCAATGCCCAAACGGCACCTGGTGCTGTGCCAAACGCGCTTGCAAGGCCCGGGTGTAGGCACGGGCGGTGTCGCGTACCAAGTGGGCCAAGCGGTCGTCGGGCACCGCCTCTTGCCAGTGGCGCAGCAGTTGCTGGGTGTCTTTTTTCATGCCACGGGGGCCACTTGGTGTTCCGGGCAGACGCTCAACCCCCCCTGGGCCGATTGCAACAAGGCCAGGCTGACGGCGGTGCTGGCGCGTGCCCAATGCCCGTTGTGCAAAGTGGCTTGGCCAGATTGGGCCGACACCATTTCATCGATGACTTCTTGGCGCGGCACCGTGCCCAAAGGCACGGCCTCAAAGTGTTGGGCGTCATGCCCATCAATCGCCACGCCGCTGGGTGTCAAGCGCAAATCGGCGTGTTCGCAACCAATGATCACAGGTCCAAAGTGGGAATGGGCCTGCGGGGTGCTGTCGGTGACTGGCGCGCTCCACAAGCGCCCGCCGTAGTTGCGCTCGGCCTTGAGGGCGGCTTCTTGTGCCGCGTCGGCCACGCTGCGCAAACGCGCGCGTGCGCCGCCGTGTGTGCCGCTGGCTTTGGCAAAGCCCATTTCGTTGATGCCGTCCATCCAGGCGTCGCTGTCAAAGTGGCCGTATCCGCTGTAGCTCATGCTGGCAAAGGCACCGCCTTCAAACGACAACAGCGCGCTGTAGGCCCCCTCGGTGGGGCGCTCGGCATCCCAGTTGCCGGTGTGGGCTGTGACGCTGCGCACCAAGCCCCCGCCCAATAAGCGCACCATGTCCACTTGGTGCGCCGCTTGGCTGTGGATGACCCCGCCCCCAGCGTCGGTTTGCAGCTCTTCGGGGCGACGCGGCCGGTATAAAAAATCGGTGTATTGCAAGGCGTGGATCATGCGCACCCGGCCGTAACGGCCGCTGCGGATGAGTTGGTGGGCCAGCAGCACCGGGCCGTTGAAGCTGTGGCTGTGGCCCACGATCAAGGCCGTGTGGGCTTTTGCACAGGCCTCGATCATGCGGGTGCAATCGGCCAAGTGGATGGCCATGGGTTTTTCTACCAGCACATGTTTGCCGTGTTGGGCGGCCAGCACCACATGCTCGGCGTGGAACTGGTGCGGCGTGGCCACATACACCCAGTCCACATCCGGGCGTTGGCACAAAGCCGCGATGGAGCCCACACTGGGTGCTTGAAAGTCGCGCTCAAATTGGGCACAGGCTTGGGGCTGGGGATCGCAGGCCGCGACCAGTTGCACCCGGGGGTCGTGCACAAAGGTGGGCATCATCAAGGTGAAGGCGCGGCCCAAGCCGGCCACACCGATGCGCAAGGGCGTCACAGGTCCAGCTCCAAAACGCCACCGTCGCGCGAGCGGGATACACACGGCATGATGTGGTGGTCTTGCTCCTCGGGCAGCAAGACCATGTCGCGGTGTTCCACCGCGCCAGCGAGCAATCCAGTTTTGCAGGAACCACAGGTGCCGCTTTCGCACGAGCTGGCCACCTTTAAGCCAGCGCTGCGCAGGCATTCCAAGATGCTGCGATCCGCCGGTACCGTCAGGCGCTGGCCGCTGCGGCGCAGCACCACCTCAAAGGCTTGGTTGTCGGCCCAGCCTAGCTGGCTCGCGCCAAAGCTCTCGAAATGAATTTGGTGCGTGGGCCAGTGCCCGCTCATGTCGCGCACGCTGTCCATCAAACCTTGTGGGCCGCAGCAATACACATGGGCGTCGCTGGGCGTCTCCAGCACGGGCCACAAGTCCAGGGACTGGTTGGGGTCGCCCGCGTCGTGGTGAACGGTGACATGCTCGCGCCATGGGGCTTGTTGCAAGTCGCTCAAAAAAGCCGTGCCCTCAGCGTCGCGGCTGCACACATACAAATGAAACCTCGCTGTCGGGGTTTGGGCCAGGGTTAGGGCCATCGCATACAAGGGAGTTAGGCCAATGCCACCGGCGATCAGGATGTGTTGTTGTGCCTGGGGGTCTATGGGAAACATGTTGTCGCCCCCGCGCAAGGGCAGTTCATCGCCTTCATTCACATCGTCGGCCATGCTGCGCGAGCCACCACGCCCATGGGCCTCGCGCTTGACCGCAATCGCCCAGTGGTCGCGCGTGCCCACGGGCCCGCACAAGGAATAACTGCGGGTGTGGCCGCTGGGCGTTTCCAACCGAATGTGGGCGCCTGCTGACCAATCTGGCAAGTCTTGGCCTTGGGGGTGCGCCAATTCAAAACGCACGATGTCACGGGCGATGGGGTGTTTTCGGCGCACCCGCAAAGCGCTCAGGGCGGCGACTGCCAAAGAGAAAGGGGACATGGTTTGTACCGACGCCTGCAGGCTTGACAAGGTGTGAAAAGAATCCATAATCTTAGATCACTAAGTATTTATCGGCAAGCCCTTTTTGCCCGCCCATGCCGCCATCCCAGGAGCAACAATGCTGACCCACGAAGAAAATATGTTGATGTGCCGTGTCGAGGGCGATGCCCCGATGGGCCAGTTGATGCGCCGCCACTGGCAGGTGGTGTGCTTGGCCGAAGAGGTGCCCGAGCCCGATGGCACCCCGGTGCGCGCCCGTGTGCTGGGCGAGAACTTGGTGGTGTTTCGCGACACTGAAGGCCAGGTCGGCGTCTTGGATGAGCAGTGCCCGCACCGGCGCGCATCGCTGGTGTATGGCCGCAACGAGCACGGCGGCCTGCGCTGCCTCTATCACGGCTGGAAGATGGATGTCAGCGGCCATGTGGTCGAGATGAGCTCTGAGCCTGCGGGCAGCGGTTTGGTCAGCAAGGTCAAGCACAAGGCCTATCCCACCCACGAATGGGCGGGTGCGGTGTGGGCTTATATGGGCCCGCCAGAGACCATGACCGCTTTCGTGCCCCCGCGTTGGGCGCCCACGGACGATGTGCAGGTGTCAATCGCCAAAATCATCATCCCGGCCAACTGGGCGCAAATTTTGGAGGGCCAAATCGACTCGGCCCACAGCTCAAGCCTGCACTCCTCGGACATGGTGCCCGCCCGCGTGAATGGTGCCAAGGCCAACAATGAAAACTGGTTGCGCCCCTCCACCGACAAAGCCCCGCGCATGCAAGTCGAGGTCAATGGCTATGGTTTTCGTTACGCGGCGCTGCGCCGTCCAATCCAAAATGCCGCCACCCACGAATACGTGCGCACCACGGTGTTTGTGGCCCCGGCAGCGGCTTTGATACCGCCCAACGACCAGTACAACGTGGCCAACTTCAATACCCCCATCGACGACCACCACACGGCTTTCCATTTCATCGCCTGGGGCGACCCGCAGACCACGCCCGACACGGCGGCGTGGCGCAAGTTTTTGCACACCGAGGTGGGCGTTGACGTGGACACCGCTTTCCACCCGGCGCGCCATGTGGGCAACCACTTCATGCAAGACCGCGCCGCCATGAAGGCGGGCAACTTCACTGGCATCCCTGGCATTCCGAACCAAGATTTGGCGATGTGGGTGGGCATGGGGCCGATCGTCGACCGCGAGCACGACCGCTTGGGTGCGAGCGACATGGCCATCGTTGCCTTTCGCCGCCAAATGCTCGATGCGGTCAAATCTTTCGCCAACGGGGGCACAGCGATTGGCGTGGGTGAATTGCAAATTCCCGAATCGGTGTGTTCGTTTCAAGGGGTGATCCCCAAAACCATCGATTGGCGCGTTCATGAGGCCCAGGCCTTGGGCGTGGCCCCGCATGAGTTGGTCAGCTGAGCTGGCGCAATCCCTTCAACCTCTCATCCACTGTTTCAAAACCATGCAACGCAGACACTTTTTGGCCGCAGCCTCAACCTTGGCTGTCGCCTCACCCATGGCCTGGGCCCAGGCCTATCCGAACAAACCGATCAAGCTGGTGGTGCCTTTCCCGCCGGGGGGTGGCGCCGACAACTTGGCGCGCGCGGTCGCGCCCAAGCTGGCCGAGTATTTGGGCCAGGCCATCGTGATCGACAACAAACCCGGTGCCGGCGGCAACGTGGGCAGTGAGGGCGTGGCCCGCGCTGCGGCCGATGGCTACACCTTGCTCTACGGCACCAATGGCACGCACGGCACCAACCATGCGTTGTATGCCCGCACCGGGTTTGAGTTGCGCGACTTTGCCGCCCTGGGGCGGGTGTCTTTCATCCCCGCGATGCTGGTCATCAGCCCCAATTTGCCAGTGCAATCCGCCGCACAGCTGCTCACCTATTTAAAGGCCAACCCCGGCAAGCTGTCGTTTGCCTCGGCGGGCAATGGCACGACATCGCACATGGCGGGCGAGTCGTTTCGCCGCATGGCCGATGTCGACATCCAGCACATCCCTTACAAAGGGGGTGGTCCCGCACTGACCGGCTTGCTCGCCGGTGACGTGCAAATGATGATCGACCTCACCGCCAATCTGTTGGCCCAAGTCCAGGCCGGCAAACTGCGTGCCCTGGCCGTGACCACCCGACAGCGCGTGCGTGGCTTGGCCGATTTGCCCACCTTGGAAGAGGTCGGCTTGAAGGGCTTTGACCTGGCCGCCTCCGACGGGCTTTATGCCCCAGCGGGCACACCAGCGGCGGTGGTTGAGCGCATCAACGCCGCCTTGCAGCGCGCCTTGGCCGACCCGGATGTGATGGAGCGCTTGCGCGGTCGCGGTGCAGAGCCCGTGCTCAGCACACCGGCGGAGCACCAAGCACACATCAACCGTGAATTCCCCATGTGGGCGCGTTTGGTCAAAGAGACCGGCGCACGGGTGGACTGATGGCCATGACCCCTGCCCAATTCGTTGGGGCACCGCCTCCGCTGCCGGGAAAAATCACTGCTACGCGCCAGCACTTTCAGGCCATGGACAATTTTTTCCAGGTGTTTGCGGTGCGCCCGGGCGAGCGCTTGCTCATGCTCACCGACCCCTTGCTCGACCCTGGTGTGGTGCAAGCGGTGCAGGGCCTGTGCCTGTCGCGCGGTGCGCATTTTGAGATGTACATGGCGCCCAACACCACCTTGCCGGCGGTGCCAGAAAGCGTCAAACCCTTGATCTCCGGCGTGGATGTGGTGGTGTCGACCTGGTTTTGCTCGATCGAAGACCCGTTCAACGTGGCCCAGCGCAAAGCCGGTCAGCGTTGGATCAAGATCACCTACTTTCGCGATCTGGATTTGCTGCACACCCCCCACGCGGCCTTTCCCGTTGATTTGGTGGGCGAGATCATCCGCGCCACCGAGCGGCGCTTTCCCAAGGGGCGCGATTTTGAGTTGCGCTTCACCGATGGCCGCGGCTCAAACCTGTGCATCCCCTACACGGCGGCGATGCGCGAAGCGATGTTCGCCGGCAACCGCTGGCGCGGCAAGATGAAGGCCGATGAACCCGGTTGCTATGTGCATTACCTGCCCACCCATGGCCCCAATTTTTGGGACAGCACGGCCATGAAGAACGACGGCAACGCAGCCATCGCCATCGATGGGGTGCTGTATCCCCAAGGTGCGATTGGGTTTGACCAAGTCTTTGAAGAACCGATTGCCGTGGAGTTTCGCAACCGGTTTGTGACGGCGGTGCACGGCCACAGCACCGAAGCCGGCTTGCTGCGCGAGATGCTGATGGGCGGCAAACTCATTGAAGGCGGGGGTTGCGGCTTTAACCCGCGCGCGCCGCGCAACGTCATTTACCCGGCGGGCTCGAACGCACCGGGTGCGCTGCACTTTGGCATCGACCTGGCCCAGCCCAGCGACTGGATCCGCCGCCACATGCCCAACTGGGAGGAGCCGCCCGTGCACCAAGACCTGATCGTGCTCGACGCCACTGTCACGGCTGGTGATGAAACCATCATCGACCAAGGCTTTTTGTGCGCCTTGCGAGACCCCCAAGTGGTGCAGGCCGCAGCGCGCTATGGCGACCCGGTGGCCTTGCTCGAAGCACCCTGATTTTTTCAAGGAGACGGATATGGAATCGCTTTTTCACGCTCGGCGCACTTGGATGGCTGGCATGGTGGCGGGTGCTGCCTTGGCAAGCACGGGCGCGGCCTGGGCCCAGGCCTACCCCAACAAGCCCATCAAATTCATCATCACCCACGCCGCTGGCGGTTTGCCCGACACGGTGGCGCGCATTTATGCGCAGCGCTTGAGCGAGCGTTTGGGCCAACCGGTCACGGTGGACAACAAGCCCGGTGCGAACGGCATGGTCGCGGCCCAAGCCATGGCTTTGGCGCCCAAGGATGGCTACACCTTCATGGTGACCGACGGCTCGACCTTCTCCATCAATCCCTTGATCAGCAAGTCGCTGAGCTACGACTACAAGCGCGACTTTGTGGCGGTCTCCTTGGCGGCGCGTGCGCCGCTGTATTTGGCCGTTCACCCCAAAACGCCGGCCAACAACCTGCGCGAGTTGATCGCCCTGGCCAAGGCCAAGCCGGGCATCTTGACCTATGGCTCCTCGGGCATTGGCAGCACCCACCACCTGACCATGGAGTCGCTCAAGGCATCGTTGGGGATGGAGATCACCCACATCCCCTTCAAAGGCACGGGTCAATCGGTACCAGCCTTGGTGGGCGGGCAAGTGGACATGCTGTTCTCGGCCCTGCCCTCGTTGATCGGCTTTGTCAAAAGCGGTCAGGTGCGTTTGCTGGCCAACAACGCGGCCAAGCGTTCGACCCAAGAACCCAATGTGCCAGCGATTGCCGAAATCATCCCCGGCTTTGACTTTGCCCCCATCGTGGCGGTGTTTGCAGCCAGTGGCACACCGGCGGCAGCCATCGAGCGCATCAGCAACGAGATGTCCGCCATCGCCAAAATGCCCGAGGTGGTGCAAACCTTGAGCAATGCGGGCATCGAGGCCATCGGTGGCAGCGCCGCCGAATGCCACCGTGCGGTGCTTGAAGAGGTCGATCGCTTGGGCAAGGCCGTGGCCCAGGCCGGGATCCAAAAGGAATGACCGTGGCCGCGCCACGCCCTGGCCTGGACCAGCGCTTGAACTTGGGCCGACCGGGCTTGGAAGCGGCGCGGCTTTGAGCGCGGCAGCGCTGTGGGACAACTGGCTGTCCACCCCTGGCTTGGCGCTCATGCTCACCGTGGGTGTGTTGTCGTTTTGTGTGGGTGGGGTGGTCAAAGGGGCGATTGGCGTGGGCCTGCCCATGCTGGCCGTGCCCATGATGTCGCTGGTCATGCCCGCGCCACAAGCCATGGCCTTGGTGGCCGTGCCGGTGATGGGCTCCAACCTGTGGCAGGTGTGGACGGTGGGCCAGTGGCGGCAAAACCTGCGCCGCTTTTGGCCTTTGTCGCTGGCGCAGTTTTTTGCCACCATCTTGACCGTGCGCATGACGCTCGAGCTCGATGTGCGCCACCTCAACCGCATGCTGGCCGGGGTGCTGGTGTTGGCGGTGGTGCTGATGGCCTTCAAGCCGCAGTTTGATGTCTCGCCGCGGCGCGAGCGCTGGGTCAGCGCCTGTGTGGGGATGTTCTCTGGGATGTTGGGCGCGGTGTCATCGCTGACCGGGCCGATCATCATCACCTACATGATGGCTCTGCGCCTGAGCCGCGAGCAATTCATCGGTGGCATCAGCATCGTGTATTTTTTTGGCTCTTTGCCTTTGTACAGCGCCATGTTTTATTACGACCGCATGGGCTTGGGGGAAGTGGGCTTTTCGTTGCTGGCTTTGCTGCCCATGGCCGTGGGCCTGTACCTGGGGCGATTTTTGGGAAAGCACATCAGCGAAAAAGCGTTTCGCCAAGTTTTGTTCGCGTATTTGTTGACCATGTCAGCTTTGCTGTTATTGCGTTGATCAGGGTAAATACATACAAATATCTCGAAAACGTTTACAACATTCACGGGTAAAAATATTATCATCTTTAGCATTTCAATTTGACCATATTGGTTACTGAATGCGATGAAACAAGACACCGTACAGGCGCTGGAAAACTACAGACTCGACGAGTCGGTGCCCTATCTGATGATCCGCGTGGGCGGCATGATGAGCCGACAATTGGAGTTGGATTTGCGCCCCTTGAAGGTGAGCTTTCAGCACTGGCGCATCTTGGCGGTATTGGCCGAAATCAATGGCAGCTCGATCACCGACCTGTCGGATTACGCAGTGGTGCCCCATTCCAGCCTGAGCCGCTTGCTCAGCCGCATGGAGGCCGATGGCTATGTGCGCCGCCAAACAGACGACCAAGACGCCCGCACGGTGCGGCTCTACACCACGCCGCTGGGCGAGGACATGTACCGGCGCATCCTGCCCATGGCGGTGGCCATTCGCGAGCGGGCCATGGCCGGCATGTCGGCCGCGCAAAAAATCAACTTGCTGGAACTGATGAACCACATGTTGGGGCGCATGCAAGCCCCCATAGGCACTTGAGGCCGGCCGCTTCGCGACCAGGCCCCCCTTAAGTGGCGGCGCGCGTGCGCGCGGTGTGGTCAATGGCGTCGACGATGGCCTCGTAGCCAGTGCAACGGCAATAGTTGCCGCTGATGTGGGCGCGAATATCGCTGCGGCTGGGGCAGCCCCCTTGTTCGAGCAAGGCGGTGGCGCACATCACCATGCCGGGTGTGCAAAAGCCGCACTGCAAAGCATTGCGCGCCACGAACGCTTGCTGCAAGTCTCTGAACCCGCCTTGGGCATCCAAGCCTTCAATGGTTTGCACGTCACAGCCTTGGGCTTGGATGGCCAGCATCAAACAAGCACGCACGATGCGCCCATCCACCCGCACGGTGCAGGCACCGCACACGCCGTATTCGCAGCCGAGGTGGGTGCCAGTCAGGCCCACCTGCTCGCGCAAAAAATCGGCCAGGTGCTGGCGCGGCTCCACCTGGGCTTGGACAGCCACGCCATTGACGTGCAAAGACAGAGGGTGCGAAGGGTTCATGGTGTGGGGTGTCACAGGTGGGGCCAAGCGCGCTGCAGCAGCACCGTGGCCAAGTGGCGTTTGGTATCGGGCTGCGCTTGCAGGTCGGCTTCGGGGTGAAGGTCGGCGTCAATGGCCGCACGCAAGGTGGGGTACTCAGGTACCGGGGTGCGGGCATTCAGCAAAGCTTCGGCGCGCAGGGCGCGGGTGGGCCGGTCGCCGCAGCCCAAATACACCAAACGGCTGCGCTGGCTGGCCGGGTGTGACCAAGCGGCCAAGCCGGCCATCGCGTAGTCGCCGTGGCGGCGGCTGAACTCGTCAAAAACCATCTGGCTGCCCGCCTCGGGCAGGGGAATGTGCACCTCCACCAACAGCTCGCCGGGGGCCAAGGCGGTTTGGTACAGGCCTTGGAAAAAGTCGGCAGCGGCCACCTCGCGCGCGCCTTGCTGCGAGCGCAGCAGCAGGCGCGCGTCCAGCGCCAGCATGCAAGCGGGCAGCTCGGCGGCGGGGTCGGCCAGGCACAGGCTGCCACCCAGGGTGCCGCGCTCGCGGATGGCCGCATGGGCGATGTGTGGCATGGCCTGGGCCAGCAAGGGAAAGTGTTGGGCCACCAGCGGATGGGCCATCACCTGGGCGTGGCGCGCCAAAGCACCGATGCGCAAGCTCGCGCCGTCTTGTTGGATCTGGTCCAGCCCCGGGATGCGGTTGATGTCGACCACCCAAGGCGGTTCGAGCAAGCGAAACGACAACATCGGCATCAGGCTTTGCCCGCCCGCGAGCACGCTGGCTTGGTCGCCATGGCTGGCCAAGGCTTGCAAGGCGTCGTCGAGTGTGCGTGGGCACAGGTAATCGAAGGCGGCGGGTTTCATGGCGGTGGGTGGCGGCGGGTGGCGCAGGTGTTCAAGGATGGGTGTTCAGGGGCGCGGGTGCTGGCTTGGGGTCTGCGTGCGTGCGGTGTTCAGGGTGCGTCCGGGGGGATGCCGACCCAACCCCGGTGCGAGATGTCAAACACAATGCCATTGGGGTCGCGGAACTTGCGCTCAAAGTCCACCCCATTGCCGCCTTTGAGTTCGCGGTGGAAGGTGCCGCCGCTGGCTTTGATTTTTTCGCTCATGGCTTCCAAGTCGTCGACGATGAAGCCCATGTGGTGGATGCCCACAAAGTCTTTGCCGCGCTCGTCACCCGCCGCGTCGTCGGTGTGGAACTTGAGCAATGTCAGGTTGATGACCCCATCGCTCAGCGACAAACCATCGCCATAAGGGGTCACGACAAAATTAACCCGCTTGAGGCCAAAGGCTTGTTCGTAAAAAGCCGCCGAGGCTTCGAGGTCGGGAACAGAGATGGCGATGTGGCGCAGTTTGGCGGTGGTCATGTGGGGGCTCCTGGGTTCAATGGGGTGAAAAAGTTTGAATGGGGGGTGAGCGCCTGGTGAAGGGTGTTGGCATGGCACGTGAATGAAGGGGGCATCGGTGGGTCATGGCAGTTGGTCAAACACCGCCATGATGTTGGCCTTGTGCTCAAAACCCACGCCGGGGTGGGGGGGCAAGCCGATGTGTCCATCGACCACCGGCACGCCGTCCCAAAAGCCACCATACAAGCGGGCCGGATCGGGGGCAGATTCATGGCTGCCCAGGCCCAAGCCAGCGACCACATGGGCTGCGAACAAATGCCCGGCATGGGGCCAAAAGGCTTGGCGCGACCAGCCCATGGACTGGGCCCGTTCGATCATGGCCCGGTACTCGCCCACGCCGTAGGACAAGGAGATGTCCATTTGCAAGCGGTCGTATGTGGGGCGCAGTCCGCCATGGCGCAGCAAGTTGGTCGCATCGTCGACGGAAAACAGGTTTTCACCCGTGGCCACAGGGCCGCTGTAACGGTGGCAAAACGCGGCCAAGGCGGCGTAGTCCAGAGGCGGGGTGGGCTCTTCCACCCAAGCCAGGGGCTGCGCGGCCAGCACGGCCAACACATCGCTGCAGCGGGCATCCCATTGGCCATTGAGGTCCACCGCCAATTGCGCTGGGGCCAAGCCCGCACTCAAAGCGCTGGCGATGCGCTGGGCATCCAGGCGTGCGTCGCGGCCGCTGAGTTTGATTTTGACCGTGGTGTAACCCCAGGCCAGGCACTGGGCCACTTCATCGCGCAGGGCTTGCGGGTCGGGGTTGTCGGTGAAATGGCCGCACGAGGCGTAGGTGGCGATGCGCGGCGGCGCTGAAGTGGCCGCATGGGTAGCCTTGGCGCTGAGTGGGGCAGTTGCTGTGACAGGCGCAGAGGCGGCGAAGGAGGAGACAGAGGCGATGGGGCCCGTGGACTGGCGCAGGCACTGCCACAGCGGCAAGCCTTGCTGCTTGGCGCGCAAGTCCCACAGTGCTGCGTCGAGCAAGCCCACGGCACCGGGGCGTTCGCCGTGGCCGCCTTGTTTTTCGCCGCGCATCAGCACCGCCTGGCAGCGGCTGGGGTCGATGTGGCCGTGTTCATCGCGCAAATCGCTGGGTGCTGCCGCCAGCAAACGCGGGATGAAGCGCTCGCGCAGCAAGCCGCCTTTGCCATAGCGGCCAATCGAGTCAAAGGCCAGACCGACCAGGGCTTCGCCGCCGATCGATTGATCGGTGCGGATGAGCAGTGCCGAAGCGGTCATTTGGTCGAACGCAATGGAGGCGTTGCGCATAGACGAGCCAATCGGCAGCGTGGCTTCGTGGATCGCGGTGATCTTCATGCGCGTTGGCCCACGCGGCCCAGGGCCTGCAGAATTTTTTCGGGCGTGTAGGGCTGGTGGGCGATGTGCACGCCCCAAGGGGCCAGCGCGTCATGCACCGCGTTGGCCACGGCCGCACCAGCGCCAATCGTGCCGGCTTCGCCAATGCCTTTGGCGCCCAGCAAGGTGTGGGTCACCGGGGTGTGCACATGGGCGATCACGATGTCGGGCATCTCACCCGCCATGGGCACCAGGTAGTCGGCCAGGGTGGAGGTCAGGTGTTGGCCTTGCTCGTCATAGCGGCATTCTTCGAACAGGGCCGCGCCAATGCCTTGCACCACACCGCCGCGCAATTGTTCATCGGCGAGCAGGGGGTTGAGCACGCGCCCGCAGTCTTCCACCACCCAGTGTTTGAGCAAGGTCACAAAGCCGGTGTCGGCATCGACTTCGAGCCAGCTGGCCTGGATGCCGTTGGAGGCCATGAAGGGCTGGCTGGGCACCGCGCTGGCACTGGCGATGGAAAAGGATTGGGGCTGCACACCGGCAGGCAACTCGTGTAAGCGATAGTGCAGCATCTGGGCCAAGCGCAGCCAGTCCACGCTTTGCGTGCCATGGTGAAAGGCCCGCTCACGCCATTGCACCTGCGCTGCATCCACTTGCATCACCGCCGCGGCCAGTTGGGTCAATTGCGCCAACAGTTGGTTTGCCGCCAGCAAGGCGGCCTCGCCACCCACGACCATGCCGCGCGAGGCCCAGGTGCCCCCGCCAGCGGGCACGCTGTGGCTGTCGCCGCGCACCACCCGCACGGCGGCCATCTCGAGGTGCAGGCTTTGCGCAATGAGTTGCTGCAGCACAGTGTCAATGCCTTGGCCTTGGTCGGTGCTGCTGATCAAACAGGTCACGCCGCCATTGGGCTCCAAGCGCAGCACGCATCCGTCTTGGGCGGTGATGGGCGCACCGGCCGCGCCATAAAACGCGGGGCCAGGGGCGGTCAGTTCCACAAACGCTGCCAAACCCAAACCAAAGTGGCGGCCTTGTTGGCGCATGGTGCGCTGTTGGGCGCGCAGGCCGTCGTAATCCATCAGTTGGAGCAAGCGCTCCAAACACGCATGGTGCGACAGCCCACCCAGGTCCATGCCATTCGCGCCCGTAGCGCCGTGTTGGGCGGTGACCCGAAAGTTGCGCCGGCGCAACTCGGCCGGGTCCAGACCGAGCTGGGCCGCACCGGCGTCCATCAATTGTTCGGTGATGGCGCAAGCCACCGGCTGGCCCACGCCCCGGTAAGCGCCCACCGGTGCTTTGTTTTGGTAGGCCACGCGCAACTGCGCTTGCAGCACCGTGCCACAGTAGGGCGCACCCACCAGCGAGACCACTTGCAGGCCTTCCAGCACGCTGGTGCGTGGGTACATGGAGTAAGCGCCAATGTCCATCAAGTCGTCCAGCGCAAAGCCCAGCACCGTGCCTTGCGCGTCCAAAGCCAGTTGGGCACTGACGCGGTGCGATCGCGCATGCACATCGCTGTTGAAGGCCTCAAAGCGGTCGCTGATGAATTTGACCGGCTGCCCCAATAAAACCGATGCCGCCACCGTGGCCATCTCGTCGTCGTACACATGCAGTTTGATGCCAAAGGCACCGCCCACATCGGGGGTGAGCACGCGCACATCGGTCTCGCGCAAGCCAAACAACTGCGCCATCAGGGCGCGCATTTGCTGCGGTACTTGGGTCGATTGGTGCACCGTGAGGTTGCGGCTGGCTGGGTCAAATTCGGCCACGATGGCGCGCCCCTCCAACGGCACACCGGTGTGGCGGGCGTAGACCAACTCGCGCGACACCACGCAATGGGCATGCGCTGCCACCGCAGCAAAGCTGTCGCCGCCGATGCGGTGCGCGAGCGCCAAGTTGCTGCCCAAGCCGGGATGAATCACCGGGCTGTCGGCTTGCAAGGCGGCTGCTGCGTCCACCACGGGTGGGCATTCTTCCCAGGTGATGTCGATCAAGGCCAAGGCGTCTTCGGCCACCGCGCGGCTGGTGGCCACCACCAGCACCACGGGCTGGCCTTGCCAGTGGCTTTGGCCGTCGGCCAGCGGGCCTTGGGCCGCGCTGCGGTGCTGGGGCAAGGTGGCCAAGGCGGTGGTCCAGGTCTGGCAAATG
>Ga0209550_10002919_pt1 | contig 16397 bp, 9 predicted proteins | sample LauGreSuBDMM15SN_2_FD_187567 | JGI IMG/M metagenome (GOLD analysis project Ga0209550, IMG submission 187567) | Freshwater lake microbial communities from Lake Michigan, USA - Su13.BD.MM15.SN (SPAdes) (version 5) | ecosystem: Environmental > Aquatic > Freshwater > Lake | place: Lake Michigan, USA...
CCGAGCCCAGAGTGCGACCGTCGCGCCTTTTGCGCGCGTCCGATGGTGCGCCGCTCACGCCTCATCAGCCCATCCCTCGGCTTCAGCTAGCCAAGCTGTGCGCACCTCCCACTGGCCCAGCCCTCTCGCGGCGTGGCTCGAGCTCACTCACCCTGTGTCCGTGCCATGCCGCAATCGGCAGTGGGGTTCAAAGAAGAAACAACCGGACATGACGTATTCGAGCCACTACGAGCCAGGCGGCAGCATGCCCCCTCCCCCACCGGCGTCGGTCCCGGCGCCCTCGACGTTCGGCAAATCCGATGCTGCATCGCTCAACCTTCGGGAAACCGTCAAGGCTCGCCTGCTCAGTGACATGATGCATAGCATGGCGGGAGAGGCGGCAGGCATCGTCATGTGCGCCGACAGCTTCACGGTGCGTGTGCTCTCGTCCGTGTTCAAAATGTCCCAGCTGCTCGAGGAGAACATCACAGTCGTTGAGAACATCACGATGAAGCAGCCGAGCGGAGAGTACCTGCAGCGGCAGCCACTGCCCGACCTCCCCGCAGCCTACTTCATCCAGCCGACGATCGAGTCGGTCAACCGGCTGATCACCGATTTCAAGGACAAGAAGAAGCCAATGTACAAGAGCTGTCACCTCTTCTTCAGCTCGCACGTGAGCGACGCCCTCTTCGGCAAGATCAAGGCCTCCAATGCCATCAACTATGTGCAGAGCTTCAAGGAGCTCAATCTCGAGTTCGTGTGCACCGAGAGCAACGCGTTCGTCTTGGACTCACCGCAGTCGCTGCCCACGCTCTTCGCGCCCGAAGACATGCCCGCGGCCTCCGAGGCCAAGCTGCAGGAGCAGCACAGGCTGGCCGCGATGCTCGCGACCCTGTGCATCTCGATGGGCGAGATACCGCTCATTCGGCACTCGACGAGGCCCGTGGCGTCGGCGGTTGCGCAGCTCTTGCAGGGGAAGCTGACCGAGCTCGCGGCGTCGGGCGCGTCCTTCGTCACGAGAACGCCCGAGGAGAAAGAGAAGACCACACTGCTGCTCCTCGACCGCTCCTACGATGCGATCTCGCCGCTGGTGCATGAGTTCACGTACCAGGCGATGGCGCACGACCTGCTCTCGATCCACGACGACAAGTACACGTACCACTTCGTGGCGAACAACAACGAGAAGCAGTCGAAGACGGTGCTGCTCAATGACACGGACCCGCTCTGGACGCGGTTGCGCTCGATGCACATCGCCGACCTGGGCACGCTCCTGCACACCGAGTTCAAGCAGTTCCTCGCCGACAACCCCGAGGCGGCCAAACTGCTCTCGAAGGACAAGTCCAAGAACCTGAAGGACATGACGGCGGGGCTGCGGGGGCTACCCAAATTCCAAGAAACGCACGCGCGCTACTCGCTGCACATGGCGGTGACACAGGAGCTCATGACCAAGTACAACAAGCACTGCCTCGAGGCGATTGCCACGCTTGAGCAGAACATGGCCTGCCGTGAGGACTCGTCTGGCAAGGCGTACGGCAAGCAGTCGCTCACGGACCTGCGCGCGCTGCTCGAGCGCGAGGACATCCCCTTCTCGCCCGAGGACAAGATGCGTCTGCTCATGATCTACGTCGCCACGCAGGACGGCATCAAGCAGGACGAGCGACGCCAGTTGCTCAATCTCGCCGGGATCTCGCCGGAGGACCAGGTGGCGATCCTCAATCTCTTCTATCTGAACGTGACGATGCTCCAGGGCACCAAGGAGAAGAAGGAGAAGAAGAAGGTGCTGCGCGATTTTGAGGAGGCCACGTACGACGTCTCGCGCTACGTACCGCCTCTCAAGCAGTTGTGTGGGGACTTGCTCGATAAGGGCCTCGAGCTGGTCGAGTATCCCTATACCACGGAGCCGAAGGCGCTCGTCGAGCGGGCGCGCGAGCTGGCCGCGGAGAAGGCCGCGAAGGCGAAGGACAAGGCCGCGGCCGTGCCGGTCGAGGTGCCCGCGACAGGCAAGCGCTTGATCATCATCATGCTCGGCGGCCTGTGCTACTCGGAGCTGCGCGCCCTGCATGAGGTGAGAGTCATGTACCCAGGTCGCGAGATCATCATCGGCACCACCGCGATGCTCACGCCGCAGGCCTACCTGCTCGGCCTCAAGGCCATGAAGCAGCTCGACGGCGCCGGCGGCGCCGGCGGCGCCTCCGTAACGAAGGTTTGAGGCGGCGCTATCAGGCGCCCGTCGAGGCACAATACCGTTTGGACATGCCACATGCCACATGATGGTAAGGGACCGACGAGTGCGATGCCGCAGGCCATCGTCATTGCATGTGCCGCGATGCCGATGCGTGCAGTGGGCGAAATCGGGCGAGAGAGAGCAAAGCCAGAGGCGTGTACTCTCGCCCCGCCCCGCCCCGCCCGAAGCCGCCCGTGTGCAGACACAAGCGCAAGTAGATCGTATACATGCAAGAAGGAGCGAAGAGCGTTGGACCGTGGTTGCCGAGGTCGTGTTTTCAGGCTAACTGATTAACCTCCTTTTCATCGACCTTCATCGACCGGTCAGACGCCCTTCAATAGGAGGGCCAAACGCGTCGTTTTGGGCATGAATGGTCGTGGCTACGTGGCAAACTCGCGTTTCGTACTTTTTTTAGCGTTTACCGTTGGCGTTGCGCGTTGCCGTTGGTGTCGAGCAATAAAAGGAGTGGCGTTTTGTCGAGCAAAAAAGGCTTCACTAGGTAGCGCGCAGCAGGGCCCAGCAGCTCTGATGATAAGAAAAATGCCAATAATACTGAATCGTAACCAATTGATCGTAACGCGACGCAGCGAAGACTCGACCCCGCACTACATGTACTGTACGTAGCCACTACCCGAAGAACCGAAGAACAACGAAAGTGAGCTGTTCAAAGAAAGATAGTCCATTGTGAGAGCAACACCGTCGGTCAATACACCGGATCGGGGTGTCCGCCTCACGATAACTTTTCACACATCTCTCGCTATTCACACTCAAGTCGGTGTGAATGGCAAGGTCACGCTCCTTTCCCGGCGGCAGGAAATCGGAACAGTTCGTGGGCTACGCCGGGTCGAACTCGACGTTCACCTCCGAAAGATATAAAGATGCAGCGCCGTGGTGCTGGAGCGGCAGCCTCTTCAGAGCCCGAGCTTGTTCTGGGTCATCAAAATCTGTCCAAGGCATTCATCCAAGCACGCTTCTCGGGCCACCTCAAGCTTCAAGCACGCGGGCTCACGATGCTCCCGCCGCTGTGTTGCAATATCGGCAGCGTCGTGCTTCCTGAGGGCTCGGCGTGGTGGGAGACGCGTGAGACGCTCGAGACCATGGACGTCTCGCAAAATGAGCTCATCTCGCTCCCGGACGAACTCGGCACGCTCGAGGACCTACAGCAACTCGACGCGACAAACAACCGGCTGCGCGTGCTTCCGCCAGTGCTCGCCGAGCTGCCGGCACTCAAGAAGCTCATGCTAGCTCACAACCAGCTAACGCAGTTGCCCGAGCTCGGCGCCTTCAATCTGCCGCCGCTGGTGCAGCTGGTGGCCAGCCATAATGCACTCACGGCCGTGCCGCCCAGCTTCGCCGGTCTCATCTATCTGGTGGAGCTCGACCTGTCACACAATCGGCTTGGGACACTGCCGTCGGGACTTGGCGGCATGCGTGCGCTCAAGACGCTCATGCTCGCCAAGAACGAGCTCATCGAGCTGCCCGCCGACCTCGTCCAGTCGCCTCCGCCGCTCGTGAGCCTCGATGCCTCGGAGAATCGGCTGCGCCGGCTGCGTCTGAGCGTGCCTAGCCTTCGGACGTTGCTACTCGCGAACAACCGCCTCGAGTCCCTCGAGCTGCAAGGGTGCGCCGGCCTGCAGGAGCTCTCAGCACCCTTCAATATCTTCGGGGTGTTGCCGAGCGGGATGCCTTACCTGGCGCAGCTCGCGACCGTCGACCTTAGCTCGAACAAGTTGACTGAGGTGGAGCAGCTGAGTGCTTGCGCCTCTCTCACGCGCCTGGACCTGAGCTGCAACGAGCTGCGCGAGGTGCCACCGCTGCTCGGCAACCTCTCGCTCAACAAGCTCGCGCTCAGCGGCAACCCGCTGCGCACGATGCCATCGGCTGTCCTCAACGGGCCGACGCCCAAGCTACTCGCCCACTTGCGCGGCAAGATCGTGGACACATCGCCGCAATGGGACGGCGACATGCGCGGCCAAATGGCGCCCATGCAAATCGACCGCTCGCTCGGCGCGCTCGGCGACGAGAACCGCCCCGCGCAGACGCCGCACCAGCAGCACCGCCAGCAGCACCAGCACCAGCACCAGCAGGTGATGCCCTACGCCGCGCAGCAACAGCAGCACCCGCAGGCGACGATGCAGCAACAGTACCTGCAGCAGCAGCAGGAGATGCTACACTATGGCGGCGGCGCTGCCTACAGCGCTGGCGGCGGCGGCGGTGGCTTCGGCCGTATGGCCCCACCCCGTGGCGCAGACTGTCGAGCCAGTGAGAGGGGATTCGATGCGCTCTACAATCGGCCCCCATCACAACCGACGAGCGAGCGAGCGTCCTCATCTCGCACCTCATCTCGCGGACCCTCTCCCGCGCTCCAACGGCCGGCCCAGCTGCAGCCGCCGCCCGCGCCTCCGCCCAGCCGGCCCACGCACAGCGTCTCTGCTTCGGCTCCCTTCCAGACGGAGACGAACTCGCGCCCCGCGCCGCCCGCCTCGGCGCTCGACGGGCTGTACAGCCACGTGGTCAAAGAAGGCACAGAGCTCAAGGTCGATGGGCTCAAGTTAACGGCGCTGCCCTCGGGCGGGTACCCCGAGACCCTGCATACGATCCTCGCGGCGTCCAATCAACTCAGGGCACTCCCCGACGGCCTCTCAGGGCTCATCCCTGGCCTCCGGTGCCTCGACGTGAGCAAGAATGCGCTCAGCCTACTGCCCTTCGACTTGGGCGGCTGCCCTGAGCTGCAGGCCGTGCGTGTGGCCCATAACCAACTTCGCGACCTTGGCTTCGTTGGCGTGGTGCTCTCGTCCCTCACGGAGCTCAATGCTGACCGCAACGTGCTCGTCGAGGTCCCTGCTGCGCTTTGGCTCTGTCCGCGGCTCCGGACTGTCTCACTCTGTGCGAACAAGCTCACCGCCGCCTCGTTGCACATGCCTGGGGGCGGTGCCGCCGCGCCACTCGAGTACCTGGACCTCGGTGAGAACCGACTGGGTGCGCTGCCGCCGCTCGCGCTCTTCCCCCGGTTGAGAGAGGTGCACGTCCAGCAGAATGGCATCCGCGAGCTCCCTGTGGAACACTTGATGCCGCTCCAGAAGCTGCAGACGCTCGACATCTCGTGCAACGACGTCACCATGCTGCCAGCTGAGCTGGCGCTGCTCCCGGTGCTTCAGAATCTGACGATCGTGGGCAACGCCATTCGCTCCATCCCACAGAATGTGCAGCAGCGTGGGGCGACGGCGGTGCTCGACCTGCTGAAGAAGCGGTTGCCGGGGTAACGAGACCTGTCGACCGGGTGTATGTTCTAGGTGTGAAGTGTACTTTATCCGTCACGTCAACCCCTTGCGTGTTTCGTCGCAAATGCCGGTACCGGTACCGTGTGTGTCCCGGCTCCCCCCGGTGTCTTTTTACCGGTACGCGCCCAAACACGGAAAGGCCGTCGGCTCTCTCTTCGCTCTTCCTCCTCGTCGGTGTCGCGTGTGTAGGCTACGCAGCCTTCCTTGTCCAACATGAGGATCGGCTGGGTCGGACTTGGTGCCATGGGCGGCCCGCTGGCTGCACGTGTTGCACGCGCTCGCCCGCCACTGTCCACCTTCGACATCGCCGCAGCAAAGATGCAGCAGCACGCTGCCGAGAGCGGGTCGGTGCCGGCGGCCTCCCTCGCAGAGCTCGGGCGAAATTCCGATGTTGTCTTTCTGTCGCTTCCGACCACGAACGAGGTACGCACGGTGGTTGAGCAGCTCGTCCCCACGCTCAAGAAGAGTGCGATCATAGTCGATTGCACCTCCGGTAACCCGGTGACGAGCGCCGATGTGGCCCGCCTTCTCCCTTGTGCATACGTCGATCTGCCGGTGAGCGGCGGGCCTGCGGGCGCTGCGGCGGGCACAGTTACGGCAATGGCTGGCGGCGATGCGGCAGCAGTGGAACGCGTGCGCGACATCGTCTCCTGCTTCGCCAAGAGCATCGTGCACCAGGGCCCCATTGGGTCAGGGCACGCCGTCAAAGCTGTCAACAACCTGCTGAACGTGGGACACTTGATGCTCGCGGGTGAGGGGCTGCTCGCGCTACGCGGCTTCGGCGTAGAGCCCGCCACGGCGCTTGCAGCCATCAATGGCTCCTCTGGTCGCTCCCTCCAGACGCAGGTGCGCCTGCCGACGGAGGTGCTGACTGGACAATTTGGCTATGGGTTCGAGCTTGGGTTGATGCTCAAAGACGTGCGCAACGCGACCGCGATTGCGGGCGCGCACTTCCCACAGGCGACGCTACTGCCCGCGGTCGAGGCCGCCGTGGCCGCAGCTACTGAGCGCGTGGGCCGCACCGCCGACTACACCGAGGCCGTCCGCTACCTTGAAGAGCTCGCCGGTCGGGACTTGCGGTGTGCCGCGCCGCCGCCGGCGCCGCCCATGCTGCATGCGGACACGCAGCTGTTGGTGTGCGACATGGCGGGCACGACCGTGGACGAGGGCGGGCTCGTGTATATCGTGCTGCGCGAGAGCATGAATGCCGCCGGCCTCGAGGTCAGCGAGGCTGACATGCACCCCTGGCACGGCGCAGCCAAAGAGGAAGTTGTCGCACACTTCGCAGCCAAGCAGCGCGGCGCCGACTTCGCGCCATCGGCGCTCGCCGAGCTCACGACGGTGATCAACAAGCGTTTTGAGAAAAGCCTCGAGGACGCATACCTGGCCCCTGGCTCGGGCCTCTCCCTCATCGACCCGTCACTGCCCGACTACTTTGCCACGCTGCGCGCGCGTGGTTGCAAGGTTGGACTCAACACCGGCTACCCGCGCCGGCTACAGCAGGCCATAGTCGACCGCCTCAAGCTGAACGAGATTGTGGACGGGTACATCTCGGCGCAGGACGTGCCACGCGGCCGGCCGTCGCCTTACATGGTCCACGCGCTCATGGCGAAGCTCGGCGTGGAGGACGTGAGCAAAGTCGCAAAGGCAGGCGATACGGAGCGGGATATTGGCGAGGCTCTCAATGCCGGCTGCAGGCAGGCGATTGGCGTCCTCTCCGGTGCCGACTCCGAGGCGGCTCTCAGGGCAAGCGGCGCGACGGTCATCGTCCAGAACATCACGAAGCTCAAGATGGCATCGTGATCAGGCGCCATCTCGCTATCGATGATCGCGGCCGTGCCAAGTCTTCAGGCTTCGCGTTCAGGGGGTCCAATGCCCATTGTCAATGGCCACGGGCATTCAATCACACTGTTTTATTATTAGGGCCCCGTGGGGGGCGGTCTACGCATGGGTCTACGCTAGGCATGGGGGTAGGCCGGATCGTGTGCGTGCGTTGACTTCGTGCGTGTGCGGTGCATGCCCGGCTGCCGCTGCCGGGCGGCGGGCGGAGCCGGAAGGGCGGAGCCGGAAGGGCGGGTCCGGTCCTCAGTCCGGTCCCCGGCGGTGTGTGGACGACCGTAAGTGGATTAACAGCGGTTCCGTTCGTGAACTCCTACAGTACAGAACCGAGGTAATACCGCGGTTATCTCGCGATTACAGTACAGACTACAGGAGTACACTGTGACGGCCACACTGCACACGCGACCGCCAGCAGCAGTGGCGACGGCATGTCGGACTTATATTAGTTCTTTAGTCGCGGTACACATCTTCCAAGAGACCCTCGCCGCGCAGCAGGTCAATCTGCTCGCCAAGGCTGGCCTCCGCACGGTAGGCGAGCACCGCGTTCACGCCACCGACGATGCCCCCGATCAGGATGCCGATGGGCAGCGACGCTCGCTCCTCAGTGCGCAGCTTCTGCGGGGCATCCTCCACGTCCATCGCACCAAACATGAGCCCAAAGAGAGCACCCTGCGTGACCGCGCCCGCGAGCACCACGCCAACCTGCTGTGGCGTTGACACGAGCGAGCGCTGGCGCATATCATAACTGTGCCGGTCATGGTACGCGTTCAGCAGATCCACAGCCGTGAATGATACCGAGAAGCAGAGCGAGACCCCAAGAGACATGTACATCGGGATCTTTGCGTTGGGCGAAATGGTCTTGAACCAATTCTTCTCGAGCAGGAAGCACGAGATGCCCGATAGAAGCACCAGTGCCGAGAAGCAAAGCACCAGCACGCGCATGCAAGGGGCGTCGTGCGCCTCCCACAACTTTCGCCACATCATCAGGCCTCCAAGCAGGAGAAGCACGATGCCAAAGACGGCCGCAAAAAAAGGTGTGAGCGAGATTTCGATGAGTGCATTGTTGACGATCACCGAGATGCTGCCGCCGATGATGCCTCCCGCGGCCGTCCACAAGCACGTCGAGCGGATCACCCAGGTGCGTGTCGAGCGCACCATAGAATTAAGTGTGAATGGTGTGTGTGAACAGAACCGTTTAGAATTTCCACGAGGGCTGCACGGTGCTCGCTTTCCAAGATTTTTTCGTCCTTTCATATTCATATGGCGATGGACTTCTCGCTCACCTACGGCGACGACTCATCCGCTGAACGTCCGCTAAGCATCCAAGCCGCGGACATCCACTTTGAAGCCGTGCCATCCCTGCGCATTGTGCTCATCACGATGCGCCTTACCATCGTGAATGATGCCGTCTGCCGCGACATCGAGGCGGCACTGCGCTTCCCGCTGCCTGATTCGGACGCATTGGTGTGTGGTTTCGAGCTGGACGGAATCGCAGCAATCTCCGTCCCGAAGGCCAAGGCAGCAGAGATTACGTACAAGGAGATGGAAAAGGGACGGGCCGTCGCCACAGCCGCGGCTGTGCAGGGCGCGGTGTATGAGGTGACCATCTTCCCTCTGCTGTACAACGAACCCAAGCAGCTCACGCTCTCGTGCTTCACCAAGCTCGAGCCTGACGAGGGTGCGGCAACTCTCGCAGTGTGCCTGCCGCTCACCTTCGCCTCGGCAGTTAGCTCGGTGATCGTGGGCGCTCACGCGACCGAGGGTGCAGTCTGCATCGAGACGGACAGCCACAAAGCCGAGGCCGCCAGCTCCATCCTCCCACCTACGACGCTCGGCGCAACGGCACTGCCCAACGGCGTCACGCTGCGCATCACGCTCTCGCCGCCATCCGACGGCTCGCCCGATGATGGCGAGGCCACTGGCGAAGTGGTGAGTGCGTTGGGCAGCAGCGGTGGCTCTGAGCGGCATCTACTCTATTGGAGTGCGCGCCTGAGTGCGGATCGCCTCGATAGGGCGCTACGCGGGGCCATGGCCTCGCGGGCCGCCTCTTCGCGGGCCGCTGCCGCCATGCTGCGCTCGGGCTCTGACCCGAGCGCGCCCCACCTCGGCCTCTTCATCGATTGCTCACTGAGCAGCGCACCGACGGCGGCGAGCACGTTGGCGATCCTCGAGGCCATCGGTGCAGCGCACGAGGCACGTGCCGCACATGCAGCGAGCTACTCGGTCTGGAGCTTTAACCACGTGACTCAGCAGCTCACAAGCCGCGCCACCCTCTCCGAGGCCCTCACGGCCATCCGCGAGCTGCGCTATGAAGGCAACACCGACCTGAGGCTGCTCAACGGTCTCCTTGAGCAGGCATCGGTAGACGAGGAGGGTGCGCGATGCGACGTGGTCCTGCTGCTCACGGGCGAGCCCACAGTGAGCACCTCGCTCAACGGCCTCGGCGCCGGCCACTTTCCAGTCCATGTGCCCCTACCCGACTCGGGCACGACTGCCAACCTGGCGGTGCTCAAATGGATCGCGTATCAACTCGGCGGCTCGACTAGTATAGCTCGCGCCGATTCGGCTGCTGTGGCGGCGCTCGCAGCGGGCGCGGCGCCACATTTGCTGCTCACCCAGCTCACAATCGACCTGCAAGACGATCTCGACGCTTTCGAGGACCCCACCTTGCACACGGTGCCCGACTTTCGACTCGCAAGAGTCTCACATGCCACCGAGGCCGACGGTAGCATGCGTGTCAGCGGCGTGTGTTCGCTCGCATACGGCTCACGTGCGCCGCCCACGACGACGCGTTTGACGGTGAGCCGCGGCCGCCACGAGCGCGCCTGGATCGAGTTGCCCATCCCGGCACCCCAGGTGGTGCAGGCGGAGGCGGTGCTGGCCGAGGCTTCGACGGCCGAGGCTCAGGCCGAGACGGCGGAGGCAGCGACCGCCGAGGCGGCACTGGCAGCTGGTACCGCGATGGCGCACGCGCACGCAGCTGCTCTTGGGAGGCTGCTCGAAGTGCAGCACGCCCGGCTCATGATCGCCGATCCGTCCCGCTGGCTACCAGCCGAGTTCACGGCGCACGCGACCAAGGTTGCCACGTGCGCAGGACTCGCCTCTGAAGACTCTAGCCTCCTGCTGCTCTCTCTGCCCGAACAGTTTCGCGAGTATGAGCTCGAGGGAGGGTCAGTACCAAAAAGGGTGTGAGGAATTTGTTGTGAGCGGGTAAATTCTCGGTAACTTCTTGAATCCGCGCCAGAAATGCGACTCGCACTACTCGCGATCGCGATACTGCCCCTGAGTGGTGCCGCTGGGACGAAATTCCCCTACGAGCAGGTTTGTAGTCCAAGCCTTGGCACTTTCGCTCCCACCCAGTTCTTCGTGCTGGCTCTTACTGCTGCCGCCCTCGTCCGCAGACGGTGATGTCCAAACTCTCACGCATGAGCAAGGCCGAGGCTGTTCAGTACCTCGACATGCACTCAACTCGGTACATGCTGCGCGAGGTTGGTGTGCCCGATTCAAAGGTGGCCGCAGCCCGCAAGCTTCTCTCGAGCGGCGAGATCAAAGAAATGACCGGCTCTGTGGTGCCGCTTGTGCGTAAGTTTGCGTCTATTTCTGAGCTCCTTGATGCGCCCGTTCTCACCAATTGGCCGGCGCTCGGTGGTAGCGGCGCGTGGCACTCGATGCGCGGCCCTTGGCCGAAGACGCCTGCGCGCGAGCAGTGGACGCCACCGCCGGGCTGGCAGAAGCCGAGCAAGCCAGTAACGAGCTGGTACGATCAGGGTACCAGACTCTATGCCAAACCGGCGGTGATTGCTGCGGACAAAATGTTCCTGGACGAGAGCGCGGCGCTCGCCGCTGCAGCGTTCCCGATCGACGAGGCGACGCTCATCCAGAAGGCGAAGACCTTCCTATACTGTGCGTCGCCTTATCCCTACCTCTCTCTAACACTCGGCAAGTGCGCCACTCACAACTGGATCTGAGGGTGCTGTCTGGCGTGCCTTCGCAGATAACCAGGGGATCGAGAGGCCCGAGCTCCTGGCCGAGTCCTTCGCCTTCATGGGACCGGTCGTGGGCGGCGCGGGTGGGCTGTCGAAGACGCAATTCCTTGAGGCCGTCGGTGGCTTCAATCTCTATAAAGCATTCCCAGACCTCAACCCAAGGTTTCACCACTTCCGGGCGGACCCACTCGACCCCGGTCGCGTTTGGTTTACGAGCCAGGCGTCAGGAACAGACAACGGCGAGGGGTTCCTCGGCAACAAGCCGACGGGCAAGTCGTTCCTGACGCCACCGCAGGCGTGCTCCGTCAAATTCAATGCCGCCGGGCAAGTGATCAAGTATACTATCGGTCATGTGATGGAGAGGAGCATTGGCAACACCGGCGGCCTCGGCGGCATCTTCGGCCCCGCATACGCGATCGGCAAGGCACTGCCCTTCCCCGAGGCACAACCGTGGAAGCCGTCGAAGCGCTACCGCGCGCTCATTCTGATTGGCAAGCTGAGCACGTGGCTCAAAGAGCGCAAGCAGCCGAAGCCCTGAGCTCCCTTCTGCTTTGGAGAGGGGGAGCGCGTAAGTGCGTCCGTGTGTGCTCTCGTCGTGCTGGCACGGGGAGCGTGTGAAATGCACCCGCGCGCGAGAGCGCAGAGAACACCCCACAGGTACGGTCTCGCGTAACTATGCGGTAAATTGTACCGGTCGCATCGCAGCGTCACGCCAGCCCCGACGCGCCACCTGAATAAGCGAAGGTCACCTTTGTCGTCCTCGTGTGCGGCTCTTGAATTTAAGTACATTTACTTGACTTGACTCATGTTGACTTGACTTGACTTGACTTGAACTTCTTGAACATGTGATGATCGGCATGCGGATGAAAATGATGGCGGGCGTGGCGAGGCTGAGCACCCGCCCGCTGTGCGGAATCACGCGCATCCCACACCCTCCAATGACAACCTCCCCTCCACCACCTGGTTTCAAGCAAGTGCTCTTTCTGGAAGCCGGTGTGGGCACCGATCAACACGGGCAGAACTTGACCAAGGCTTGTGTGCGGGCATGCAAAGATGTGCGGTTGCTGCGACCAAAACTTGTCTCATTGCTCTCTGAACTCAGTTCGCTCCTTATCGCAGGCCATCAGCTGGAACTCGATCCCGTCGCTCGAGACGCTCGTGCCTGGTGGTCGTTCGAACATCCTCCTACGTGTGCAGCTCGCTGTTCCTTATGAAGGCCCGGAGCCATGCACTCCGCCGTCCATTGATTTTGACGAGGTTCGGAGCCAGTTTGCATACGGCAACGTTATGCCTATTGAAGTCGTGCGCGGTGGTGCACGCTTCGAGTCCATGTGCGCAGTGCCCAGCCTCGGAGACACTTCCGACTCTTGGGTCATGGCGATCGCCGTAGTCACCATTGGTTACTGAAACGTGATCCACCGACGTGTACACCCGCTTGGGCGTCCTGTGCTTGCCTCGCGAACTGACAATTTGATTGTCGAAACTTGGACGGTGTATGATTCATGAAAATTAGGCAGGCCCGTAGGCGTTTCACTCGCTATCGGAACCGCTCTCACGGGCAACGAAGGCCGCTCCTTCGCTCGCCGCAAAAAGGCTTGAGCCATCGTAAACGCATCTTGTGCCATCATATAAGCACGAGCGACCTGAGGACGGCACGGACAGCTCGCTGACTTTTGCACCAGCCTGTGTGTACAAACGATCAATTTGGACATCGAACAGCGCCGATGCCTCTCTAAGGAGACCATTGAGGCTTGACACGATGACTATCTGGCCGTCGGCCGCGTGGCCCTGCGGCGAGTTGCTGTAGACCTGCACTCGAAGCTGTCCTGGTGCACCCAATATTGAGCCGTTCAGGTTGCTGTCTTCATCATTGTAAACCTCGCGCGCCCATATGAGCAAGAACACCAGTGTGAATGCCCCAACCACGTAGACGACACACTCCGAGCAGCGTGAGTGCCAGGTCGGAGGCCGCGCAGCGCGCGTTTCAACCGCAGCGTCAACCGCAGCGTCAACCGCAGCATTACCCGCAGCGTTGCCGTTGCGATACGCCCGGCGCGATAACCCAGGGATGGACCGTCGATCGATCTCTTCGCCCACGGACATCAACTCGTCACGACTTCGCAGGTCCAAAAACAACGCGAGGTTTCCCACTCAGACGCGCAAACATAATCTGCGCAAACATAACTTGAAGGCGTCAATCGTGGCTCGCGGCCTCTTCGGCGAAGGGACAAACTTGTCGACTTCTCCAAAACTTCTCGACTCGCGCGAGTTTTGGAATCGTGGTGGTGGTGCAGAGAGGGGAGGCGCCGCGAATCGCCATGGGTGCAGGTCCAAGCAAAGCTTCGAAGGACCGGCGGCTCCTGCTCGATGAGCTTACCGATGTCCGCATCAAAAACATCGAGAAAAGGTATCAAATGCATGAGGAGCTCGGCACAGGCTTCTCCTCAGCTGTATTGCTTGCCTCCCGGCGCGACATCCCCGGCAAAGAGGAAGTAGCACTCAAAGTACTGCCACTAAAGGTGCTGCTGAATCCCAAGAGCGAACTGCTCGACACGTTGAAAACCGAGGTCGAGCTGCTTCGTGGCAAGGTCAAACATCCGTGTATCGTGAGACTCATCGAGACCTGTTGCGACGCCAAGTCGTTTTTCATCGTGCTGGAGCCACTCAAAGGGGGCGACCTGCTTGGAGCCCTCGCAAATCGAAGGTTCTTTCCGGAAGATCTTGCGAAAGGCATCTTTGCTAACGTGGTGCTCGCGGTCGAGCACTTGCACAAGTGCAAGCTGGTGCACCGGGACATCAAGGCTGAGAACCTGTGCACCATCGATGTCAACTCCACCGAGTACAAGCTCATCGACTTCGGCTCGTGCGCTGACACTTCTGCTGGTGACGTGAATGGGCTAGCCGCGACCGCCCACTACTGTGCGCCCGAAGTGCTCAAGTCCGCAGGGTATGCTGAGGCGACGGGCAAAAAGGGCGCCGTCTCGATCCTCGGCAGCGGCCTCGGATACAATGGCCCTGCAAGCGACATGTGGTCGCTCGGCGTGCTGCTCTTCTTCATGCTCACACGCAAGCTTCCCTTCGGCTCGACGATGGACACCAGCGGCGTCATCGTGAAGCGCATCGTCGAAACCACGTCGGTCGACCACGCTGGAGCAGCCCCGGAGCGATGGTCAGACCTTTCGGCCGAGGCGAAGGATCTGATCGAGTCGTTGATGAAAATGGAGCCGACGGAGCGACCGACGTGGGACGGCGTGCGATCGCACCCGTGGTGCCGCGATGCGATCGAGGCGCGCGAAGCTGTGGTCGGGAAAGGAGCACCGCCCCCTACTCCAGCGAAGGCGATCGAACCGTTATTGGACGCACTTCGAGTGGCGGAGGAGGAGGAGGCGGCGGCGGCGTCCGAGGCGGCAGAAAAGGCCGCGGCCGAGGCGGCTCATTTGGCGGCGGTGGCGTCTGCCTTGGCCGAAGCCGCTGCGGCTTCGCCGGGTGACGAGGGAGCGCGTGACGCGTCTGTGGCGGCGGCGGCTAGGGCGGAGGCGGCTAAGGCGGCAGCGGAGGCGGCCAAGGCAGCTAAGGATGAGTCGGTGGCGGACCGCCTCCTGGCGGCAGCGCCATCACCTGCGGTGGCGGAGGCGGGAGAGCCGGCGCCTGCCCCAGTCAAGCCGCTCACCAAGAAGGAGAAACTGGCGGCTGCCAAGGCGGAAAAGGAGAAAGTGGCCGCTGCTAAGGCGGAAAAAGAGGCGGCGGCAAAGGCGAAGAAGGAGGAGGCGGCAGCGGCGGCGAAGGCGAAGATAGAGGAGGCGAAGCGTCTGAGGGATGAGGCGATCGCCAAGAAGAAGAAGCCTGCCAAGGGAGCCAAGGGAGATAAAGGGGATACCCTCTTCAAAGTAGGCAAAGTGGAAGATGTCGCTCCCGTCGCCGCCGAGGGTGAGGCAGTAGGGGCCGAGGGTGAGTCAGCAGGGGCCGAGGCGGCAGAGGCACCTGCGAGTGCCGATGACATGGCCCCTGATATGAGTACGAAGGAGGCAGCGCCTGCGGTGGAGGCTGCTGCTGAGAGCCAATCGGCCCCAGCCAAGCCACTCACCAAGAAGGAGAAAGCGGCGGCTGCCAAAGCTGCCAAGGAGGCAGCTGCCAAGGCGGAAAAGGAGAAAGTGGCCGCTGCTAAGGCGGAAAAGGAGGCGGCGGCAATAGCGAAGAAGGAGGAGGCGGTGGCGAAGGCGAAGGCGAAGACTGAGGAGGCGGCTGCTGCCAAGGCTGCCAAAGCGGCTGCTGCCAAGGCTGCTAAGGATGCAAAGAAAGCCAAGAATAACAAGGCCGACTCCGCCGACTCAACGCCTCAGCAGCGGGAGAAGGTGGAAGATACGGCTGTTGAAGGCGAGGGCGAGAAAGTCGTCCAGATGATCTGATGTTGAAGCCAAGTAGCGTGCACACATGTGCATGTCCTGTGGTTGGGTGCTGATGGGATAGTGCGATCATGTGGGCCGGTCGGCCGTCCGTGTGCGCGTGGGGTGGGCGGGCGCCCTGAGGTATTCAGCTGGGTCCTTATACGACTCAGGACCGCCAACGCAAGGTAGCGGTCCTCGCTACCGGCTATACGCTTACGGCTTCACCTACAACTTTTACGTTCAGATGTATAACTCATAAAAAGCTCGCACGGCCCTTGCACGACTAAGACGTCCTAATAACGACGAAGACACGTGTGTAACGGTGCCGTACACAGACGAGATGACTGATGACAGAACACGCCGGCGCCAGAACTGAGAGCACAGACGCCGATACGACATAGATTCTGCATTCGCACATCGCACTTGGCGTTATATAATTGCATGGCCTCTCCATGCTAAATGTACTCAGAAAGTAAGGGGGCTCAAATCTCGGTATCCATCCCCACCTCCTCTTCGTCATCGTCGTCGTCCACGGCCGCCATGCGCGGAACCTTGCCAACCGTGCTCGCGGCGTGCCCTCCGCCGGGCTTTATGTGCACCTGCCGTCATCAGAGGTCATCAGAGGTCATCAGAGGTCATCAGAGGTCATCAGAGGTCATCAGAGGTCATCAGAGGTCATCAGAGGTCATCACAGCTCCCTCCT
>Ga0209550_10002920_pt1 | contig 16397 bp, 16 predicted proteins | sample LauGreSuBDMM15SN_2_FD_187567 | JGI IMG/M metagenome (GOLD analysis project Ga0209550, IMG submission 187567) | Freshwater lake microbial communities from Lake Michigan, USA - Su13.BD.MM15.SN (SPAdes) (version 5) | ecosystem: Environmental > Aquatic > Freshwater > Lake | place: Lake Michigan...
GGCATTCGCAAAAACAATTTGCAAATGACCCAAGTGGCCGCCAAATTGAACGACCGTGAAATCAAGGCTGTTGCCGACTACATTGCAGGTTTGCGCTAATTGCACCGAGCGAGTCAACGCTCGTGAACACCAGTCAATACAAGTCAACAAACGATGGGCCTTCTGGGCCCATTTTTTTGGCCTTTTAACCCTTGCCGAGACGGGGTTATGGCTGAAGTTTTCCAATGCTTCATCTACTTTGAAAGTTAGTCATGCTGATTCGCACCCAACAAGATGGATTCATTCACCCCTCCAGCAGCGAAATCACTTCGCCTGAGATTTACGCCAACCGGCGTCAGTTGCTCCGCCAATGGTCTGCAGGTGCGGCGGCCATGGGCATGGGTTCTTGGGCGCAACGAGAGGCCTTTGCACAAGGTGGTTCTGCCGCAGTCAAATTGGCGGCACTGCCTGCAACTCAATCTGGCGTCCAAGGCGCCATGACCCTTGAAAAAGTGACCTCTTACAAAGACGCAACAAGCTACAACAACTTCTACGAATTTGGTCTCGATAAAACAGATCCTGCGCGCTATGCACACACTTTGAAATCGACACCCTGGTCGATTGAAGTGGAAGGCTTGGTGAAAAAACCCACCCGTTTCAATTTGGAAGATATCATCAAATGGGGCGCGATGCAGGAACGGATTTACCGCATGCGATGCGTGGAAGGTTGGTCCATGGTCATCCCATGGATTGGTTACTCTTTGTCCGATTTGATCAAGCGCGTTGAGCCTTTGCCCAGCGCCAAGTTTGTCGAATTTGTTACCCAGGTCGACCCTCAAACCATGCCCGGCTTGCGCAGTGGCTACATCGATTGGCCCTACATTGAAGGCTTGCGCATGGACGAAGCCATGCACCCCTTGAGCTTGTTGAGTTTTGGCATGTATGGCGAAGTGATGCCCAAACAAAATGGCGCACCTGTTCGCTTGGTGGTGCCATGGAAGTACGGATTCAAAAGTGGCAAAAGCATTGTGAAAATTCGCTTTGTTGAAAAACAACCCATGGTGTCATGGGCCAAAGCAGCGCCACAAGAATATGGGTTTTACTCCAACGTGAATCCCGCAGTGGATCACCCGCGTTGGAGCCAGGCCACTGAGCGTCGCATTGGAGAAGGGGGCTTGCTTGAAAAGAAACGCAAGACACTCATGTTCAATGGCTATGAAGCCCAAGTTGCCTCGCTCTACGCGGGCATGGATCTTGTAAAGAACTATTGATGCTGCGAGATGTGCTGCGCAAACCCTTCGTCAAGCAGGGCTTGGTGTTGGCATCTCTCTTGCCTTTTGCATGGCTTTTTGTATCGGCATTTTTGGATCAATTGGGCCCCAATCCTGCCGAATATTTGATTCGCTCCACAGGCGAATGGACATTGCGATTTTTGTGCATCACGTTGCTGATGACGCCCTTGCGAGTGACGTTCAAAATGCCGGAGTGGATTCTCTTTCGACGCAGCTTGGGTTTGTTGACATTTTTCTACGCACTCTTGCATGCGATTTGCTACAGCCTGTTTGACATGGGCTTGGCTTGGGATGAAATCTGGGTCGATATCATCAAACGTCCGTTCATTACAGTGGGTTTTGCGGCTGCTTTGTTGCTCACCCTACTGGCCGCAACATCGTCCAATCGGGCCATCAAAAGAATGGGCGCAGTGCGTTGGCGAATGTTGCATCGCTGCGTTTATGCAATTGCGGCCTTGGCCATGTTGCATTTCTTTTGGATGCGCTCTGGCAAAAGAAATTTCACAGAGGTTGTGGTCTACGGCGCCATATTGAGCGTCTTGTTAGGCTGGCGCGTTTGGCACGCCGTTCAAACGAGGCGCGCAAAAACACAAGTCTTGAAAACCGACTGAAATCGTCTGTCACCGCCTGAACTTTGGTCAGGGTACCAAGTGCTCGCCTTGGAATGTGTCGATTGCAGTTTCGCGATTGCGAATCAAATGCACTTGATGGCCATCGATCAATACTTCTGCGGCGCGTCCACGGGTGTTGTAGTTGCTTGACATGCTCATGCAATAAGCGCCGGCAGATAAAACAGCCAAAGTGTCGCCGGCTTGGACATTGAGTTGGCGATCGCGGCCAATCCAATCACCACTTTCACAGACGGGGCCCACCACATCCACCAAGGTCGTTGCACCAGAGCGCGGGCTGACAGGCACAATTTGGTGAAAGGCTTGGTACATGGCGGGGCGAGGCAAATCGTTCATGGCGGCATCAATGATGCAAAAGTTTTTTTGCTCGCCTGGCTTCATAAACACCACATCGGACAGACACACACCTGCGTTGCCCACCAAAGAGCGACCTGGCTCAATCATGAGTTGTCGCGTGCCATAGCCACGCGCATCCAATTTGGCCAGCAGTTGTTGCCACAAGGTGTCGGCGGCAGGTGGCGTGTCGCCGTTGTAGTCAATGCCCAAACCACCCCCAAAGTCAATGTGGTGAATTGGCACGCCAGCAGCTTCAATGTCTGTCACCAAATCGAGAATCCGGTCCATGGCATCTAAGTAAGGTGTGGCCTCGGTAATTTGCGAGCCAATGTGGCAATCAATGCCCACCACAGCCAAGCCTGGCAAGGCTGCTGCGCGCAGGTATGTTTGAACCGCACTTTCGTGCGCAACGCCAAACTTGTTGCCCTTCAGGCCTGTGGAAATGTAGGGGTGCGTCTTGGGATCCACATTGGGGTTGACACGCAAACTCACGGGTGCTTTTTTGCCCAGCAGCAAGGCGACTTCGTTGAGCACATCAAGCTCTGCTTCGCTTTCGACATTGAAGCAACCAATCTCAAGTTCGAGGGCTTGCTGCATTTCGGCGCGTGTTTTGCCAACCCCTGAAAAGATGATTTTTTCGGGCGTGCCGCCTGCTGCCAAAACGCGGGCCAATTCGCCACCCGAGACAATGTCAAATCCACATCCCGCTTGGGCAAAGACCTGCAGCACCGCCAAATTGGAGTTGGCCTTCATGGCATAGCAAATTTGAACTTTGCGGCCTGCAAAGCCACGCTGGTAAGCTGCCAGCGCAGACAGCATGGATGCCTTGGAATAAGCAAAAACGGGTGTGCCAAATTGGGCTGCGACATCAGCAAGTTTCACCCCCTCCATGCACAAGGTGTTGGCTTGGTAAGCAATGTGAGGCTGTCCAGGAAGGGTGTTGGCGTTCATGGTTTTGGAGCGGTCGGAGTCGGGGGTGCTGGGGTTAAGGTTTGCAGCAAAGTGGCGCGTTCAGCAGCCAAGGGATCTTGGGGATGAACCAAGGGCCCTTTTTGACCACAAGCCATCAAAGCCACCGCACAAACGCCAAGGGTTTGGGCAAGGACTAAAATTCTCAATACTTTGAACATGTTATGGATTGTAATGACCGACCTTGAATTTCTGGATACTGCTGAACGTCTTTTGTCTCGGATAGAGACCAGTTGCGATCGAATCAACGATGAAACCGATTCTGACATCGACAACCAACGGGTGGGCGGCATGATTACCATCACCTTCAGCAATCGCAGCCAGATCATTGTTAATTTGCAAAAACCCTTGCATGAAGTGTGGCTGGCCGCCAAGTCAGGGGGCTACCATTACAAATTCAAAGACGGTGCTTGGCAGGACACCAAGGGCGAGGGTGAATTTTTTGAAAACCTATCCCGCTTTGGCACAGCGCAGTCTGGCCACGGGCTTCACTTTTAATTGACCAGACTCAATTTCTGAACAAATCGAGAATTCGTTTTTTCTCGTCTGGCTCTGGCAGGCTGCCGCCCTTTTCATTGCCCAAGCCCAAGCTGGTGACACCACCGCCCCAGGCAAATTCGTCAAAGTACCATTCGCCATTGACATTGATCACGCCTTCAGGCGCGATGGCGTCCATCACGGGCATGTTTTTGAGGGCAGTCTCCATGAAGTTGATCCATACGGGCAAGCTCAAGCCGCCGCCTGTTTCACGATCGCCTAGCTTGCGAGGTGTGTCGTAGCCAATCCAAACCACCGCCGCCAAATTGCGGTGATAGCCTGCAAACCAAGCGTCCATGGAGTCGTTGGTGGTGCCGGTTTTGCCGTAGATGTCGTCTCGTTTGAGCGCAACGCGGGCTTTGGCCGCCGTGCCTGAGCGAGTCACTTCTTGCAGCAAGCTGGTCATCACAAACGCATTGCGAGATGAAATGGCGCGATCGGCTTCATCGACTGCCCGAGCTGGGCTCTCCACCAAAACTTTGCCCTTTTGGTCGGTCACCCGCGTGATGATGTGGGGTTGAACGCGCATGCCGCCATTGGCAAAGACCGAATAACCGGTGGCCATTTGCATGGGCGTGACGGAGCCGGCGCCAAGCGCCATGGTGAGGTAGGCTGGGTGTTTGTCTTCGTCAAAGCCAAATTTGGTCACCCATTCTTGGGCATTGCGGGTGCCCACTGACTGCAAGATGCGAATGGAAATCATGTTTTTTGATTTGGCCAAACCCTTGCGAACGGTCATGGGGCCTTCAAAGGTGCCGTCGTAGTTTTTGGGCTCCCAAGGTTGGCCACCCGTGACGCCAGAGTCAAAAAACAGCGGTCCATCGTTCACCACGGTTGCTGGGGTGAATCCCTTTTCCAAGGCCGCCGAATAGATAAACGGTTTGAAGCTAGAGCCAGGTTGGCGCCAAGCTTGAATGACGTGGTTGAATTTGTTCTTGGCAAAATCAAACCCACCCACAAGCGCTCTGACCGAACCATCTCTTGGGTTGATGGCCACAATGGCGCCTTCTACTTCCGGCAATTGCGTAATTTCCCAAGTTCCTTTGGGCGTTAGAACAACACGAATCACTGCGCCGCGTTTGATTCTGATGTTGGGTCCTGCCTTCTCAGAAAGGCCAGACTGCGCAGGCTTGAGGCCATCGCCTGTGATTTCGATTTGTTCTGCATTTTGTCTGACGGCCACAATTTTCTTGGGCCCTGCTTCCAAGACCACCGCTGACATGACATCGCCGTTGTCGGGATGGTCATCCAACACGTCATCAATGGCATCTTCCATTTCTTTGGGTGTTTTGGGTAACTCAATGAATTTTTCAGGGCCGCGATACACCTGACGGCGCTCGTAGTCCATGATGCCTTGGCGCAGCGCTTGGTAGGCTGCAATTTGCTCAGACGATTGCAGCGTGGTGTAAATGTGCAGGCCGCGGGTGTAAGTCTCTTGACCATATTGCGCAAACATCATTTGGCGCACTGTTTCAGCCACATATTCGGCATGAATGCGATTTTTGTCGTTGCTGGGTCGAATGCGCAATGGCTCGGCCTTGGCTTCTAAGGCTTGCTTGGCTGTGATGAAGCCGTTTTCTTCCATGCGTTCAATGATGTACAGCTGCCGTGAGCGAGCGCGTTTTGGGTTGCTGATGGGGTTGTATGCAGAGGGTGCTTTTGGTAAACCAGCCAGCATGGCGGCTTCTGCAATGCTGATGTCTTTGAGTGACTTGCCAAAATAGGTTTCGGCTGCAGAAGCAAATCCATAGGCTCTGTTGCCCAAGAAAATTTGATTCATGTAAATCTCGAGAATTTGATCTTTGGTGAGCAAATGTTCGAGTTTGAAGGTGAGCAAAATTTCGTAAATTTTGCGCATGTAGGTCTTTTCAGTGGACAAGTAAACATTGCGTGCGACCTGCATCGTGATGGTGGATGCGCCTTGGCTCTTGCGTTTGCTCAAGTTGGCAATGCCAGCCCTGATAAGGCCTAAATAGTCCAGGCCGCCATGTTGGTAAAAGCGCGCATCCTCGATCGACAGCACAGCGTCTTTCATGACTTGTGGAATTTCTTTGATGGGTGTGAGGTTGCGCCGTTCTTCGCCAAATTCGGCCATCAAGACGCCGTCTGCGGTGTAAATGCGAAGAGGTAATTTGGGGCGGTAGTCAGCCAAATCAGAGGTATCGGGAAGCTGAGGGTATGCCATCACCATGGCCACCCCAACCACCATCAAAACAGACAGCAAACCTGCAATGACCAAGCCCGCGAACCAAAGACAAGCACGCAGCGCCCAGTGCAATCGAGGCGATTCAATCAAATCAGGCTGTTTAGGTGACTTTGAGTTGGACTTTTTGGACATGGATGAAGCGGGAAAAACCGCTGACCGCATTATAAAAAACTGCTGGGCAGATGGCAGATTTTGAAAGTTGCAGAAAGCAACTCAATTGTGGGCGATTGTAGTCCTTTCGAATCGCAATCGTGTGTTCAATCAAAGCACTGTTCCCAGCCTATGAAAGTCTATCCGTGTCGCCCATTCCCTCAATCTGGTCTGCCGCACCTTTGCGGTTTGTTGTAAGCGAGGTGTCTCTGCCCTCAGATGCCTTTGGCTTGCCATTTTCTGGCACTCATGCAAGCCTCAACGCGAGTGCTGTCAAAACATGGGCTGCCATCGCCACGCAACATCATCAGACATTTTTTCGAAGGGCTGAAAGCCTAAGCGAGCTGTTAGTGCAACTGCGCACGGATTGTCTTGAAAACTGGCCTCAGCCAAAGCGAATTCCAATTGCTTTGATGCTGTCTTCAGCCGACATCTTGGAGAGAGATTTGCAGTGCCAAGCCCGTTGGAGCCCCGATGACATCGCCGCTGAATGCTGCTTAGAGGCTGCCAGTCAACTTCAAGTCCCCGTTGCCCAGTTGTCCATGGACTTTGAAGTTCATTTAAGCGCCCAAGGCCATTGGGTCGCAAGTTATGTGGCTTGTCCTCAAAGCTTGGTACAGGCTTATCAATTTCAGCTGGCAGCGCTTAATTTTCAATTGGACGTCGTCACGTCTTCGTCTCAAAGCGAAGCCTTGTGTCAGTCCTGGGGCCTCCAGCTCCAAACCATCGCTGAAGCATTCAGGCCACCACACCCAGGTGAGTTGGCCCCTCACTACTTTAACTTGCACAAAGGAAGCCATCTATGTTGAATTTGGTTCAATCGCCAGCATCCAAATTTCGGCTTGCCTGCACTGAAATAGGAGGTGCTTTTGGTGCGGGCGTGGTGTTGATTTTGACCCTGATTTTTTGGCACGACACAAACGCGGAACACAAAATGGCTGAACTGATCTTGAATGCGTCACAAGCCAAGGGGGCCCAGCAGTCCAAGCAAGCACAGGAGGCTGAGGCACCCATCTCTCAAGCTGAATTGGCAGAGTTGAAGGCGCGAGTGATGTACCTATCTCGCCGACAAGTGGAGCGCGAAGACCTCACCGATGTTCAGCACATTCTGCTGAAAAAACGTGTGAGTCAAACAGGTTCGACGGCTCAATTGCAAAGCTTGCAATGGCGAACTGGCGTGCTTGAAATGGATGCAATCAGCGAATCCCCAGCAGATTGGTACAGCCTCACAAATGACCTGGCCCTGTTTGATCGTTGGAAAACAGCGCCTCAAGTTTTTCAAGTGCACCATGCTGTGGATAAGGCGCCAAACGATAAGGCGCCAAACAATATGGTGCAATCCCATGGCCTCAGTCAGGTGGCCTTCAAGTTCAAGGCCCATCTTTGGGCCAATGCAACAAATCCTGCAACGTTGCCCGCAAGCAAGTCTGCCCCATGACGCTAGCAACATGGCTCAACAAGAGCTCCAACGCTTGGGTGGAAGTCGCTTCGCGCAGATGGCCAGCAGCCAGCCTGCGTTGGCGCAACCGCAACTTGTTTGCTGCAGTCGAAGCAAGGTGGTGGCGAGCCATATTGGTCTGCAGCTTGAGCATGATTTTTGTCGGTATGGGCTGGCAGATGCTCAGTACCGCCGGTTGGATGCATTCTCATCAACTTGAGTTGGAGGCGTTGGAAAGGGAGCAGGCCACATTCAAAAGCAACGCATCTTTGCAACAGATCAAGGCAGATGCATTGGCTTTGGCCCATGAAAAAACAAAAGCCGTCCAGCTTGAATACCAAATGCAACTGGATGACTTGATTTTGGCTTGGCCAAACTCTGCACTTCGAACCCAACTCATTCATCGCTTGCAAAACACAGCCCGTTTGCAAAACTTGCGCATTGAGAAAATGACATTGACGCCTTTGCCCAATGAGCATGGCTTTGAAGCAGGGACATTGAGTTTTGCATTGAAGGGCACTCAGTCGGCCACTTATATTTTCTGGCATGCCTTGAATCAGTTGTTTCAAAATGGCATTTGGACGGCACTGGTTTGGCGCCGCATGCCAGAAGGACATTACTCGCTTGAGGGGCAATTGCATTTGTTGTGGGATGCACAAGATGCTTTCACCGATACCGGTGTTGAGTTGCAGGCAGACAGTCGAAAAGTTTCTGAGATCAAGGTTCTTCAACTCAAAAGCCATTTATGGCCAGACCAATCGCTGAGCCAAATGCGTCTGGTGGGTACGGCTCAGTCTGCCGACCCCGTGAACAAAGAATTGGCTTGGACGCTGCTGCAGTCAGGTCGACAGATTCAAGCGGTCCAGCCCGGCCACTACCTTGGCATTGAAAATCGCCGGGTCCTTTCCCTTGATGCGCAGGGGCTTTGGTTGGAGGGCGGACTAGGCACTGAGTTGAGCTTGCCCTTCACGTTGCTGGCGTGGGAAAAGGGCTTGCCATGAGCATCGGCAAACTCCCAAGCTCACAAACTAAGCACTGGCTTGTATGGGCGTGCATTCAAGTGGGTCTCCTATCGCCACTGCAGGCGCTTGAGTTGGAGAAAAAAATGAAGTGGCGTTTTCAAAACATTGAAGTCAAGGCGCTGCTCCAATCTTTGGCCGAAATGGGCAATCAAAATTTAATCGTTGCAGAGGGCGTATCGGGCCCTGTCAGTTTGCACTTGGCAGACATGACATGGCGGGAAGCCTTGGCGGTGGTGGTTCAGTCCAAGAACTTGGTGGCAACGCAACAAGGGGGTGTCTTGTGGATTGGGCCAAAAACCGAGATACCTGAAAACCTCAAAACGCTGGTGATTCCTTTGAAATATGCCAAAGCGCTTGATGTCACCCAGCGCTTGCAGCTGTCCAGTGGCGGCACCTCTGCGGCGGGTCAAAAATGGTTAAGTGGGCGAGGCTCGGTGATGGCCGATCCCAGGACCAATCAATTGTTTTTTCTAGACACGCCTGCTTACTTGAAGCAACTTCAAGAGGTCATTCACCGGCTCGATATCCCGGTTAGGCAAGTGATGATCGAAGCCAAAATTGTGGAAGCCGAGGCGCAATTTGGCCAATCATTGGGGGTGCGTTTGGGGGGTGCTTTTGCGGCGCCATTCGCAGCACCTTTCTCGGCCAATGCCAAACCCGTGAATGCGGCCATCAGTGGACAAGTAGAGGGGGGTGTGGGCGGCGTACAACCTGCCTATTGGGTGAATTTGCCAGCAGGTTCTGCCGGGCAAACGATCTATCCCACCCCCAGTTTTGCCATTTCATTGTTCAATGCAGCGGCTCATCAATTTATCAATCTCGAAATTTCTGCGCTTGAAGCTAACGGCAAGGGCAATGTGGTGGCCAGTCCGAGGGTGATCACCACCGATCAAACCAAAGCCTTGATTGAGCAAGGCACAGAACTTCCCTACCAAGTCAACAACGGCAATGGGGCCGCCTCTGTGGCTTTTCGCAAAGCCAACTTGAAGCTGGAAGTCACACCACAAATCACCCCTGAGGGGGCGGTAGTGTTGGAGTTGGATATTTCCAAAGACAGTGTGGGTCAAATCACGGCAGCAGGGTTTGCCATCAACACCAAGCATGTGAAAACCCAAGTTTTGGTGGACAACGGAGGGACGGTGGTCATTGGCGGCATTTTGGAGGCTGCTGGCAAGGATGATGTGGCCCAATTGCCATTTTTGGGGTCCTTGCCAGGCTTGGGCTGGCTCTTTATAACCCAGCAAGCAACTCAGAGAAAAACGGAAATGTTGATTTTTGTGACGCCCAGGGTGCTGGCCGAAAACCTAAGCCCACCGCCCTCGAATACACTTGAAGGGTCAAACCTTCCTTAAGTTTCTACTTTTGCTCATTATTTTTGTTGGCCTTCCAGGATCTGGCAAAACGACCATCGGCAGACAGATGGGGCGTCGACTCGGCTTGCCCTTTTTAGATTCTGACATCGTCATCGAGCAACGTTTAGGTTGTTCGATTCGTGAGTTCTTCGATCGTGAAGGTGAAGAACGTTTTCGAGACATTGAGCAAAATGTCCTTGACGACTTGAGCAAGCACCACCATGGCATTTTGTCGACGGGTGGGGGGGCTGTGTTGCGGCTGGCCAATCGTCAAAACTTGCACGCTCGAGGCAAGGTGGTTTATTTGAGATCAACCCCTGAAGAGGTGTTTAGAAGGCTCAAACACGACATGCAAAGGCCGCTTTTGCAAGTCAATGACCCTCAAGAAAAGTTGAGAAATCTGTTCAGCGTTCGCGACCCCCTTTATCGCGAGACAGCGCACTGTGTGGTTGACACGGGACGCCCCAGTATCAGCAAATTGTTGAGCGCCATCATTGCAGAACTGTCTCTCGATGGTTTTGACACGCACCACTCTCAACACCACTCTCAACACCACTCAAGCCAACCATGAACGCATCGCTCACACCCACTGAAACAGTCCGAATTGATTTGGCTGACAGAAGTTATGACATCTTGATTGGTGAAAACTTGATCGGTGAAGCACCAAGTTACGGCCACTTACCCAAAGCTGCGGCGGCCCTGATCGTGACCAACACCACGGTCTCACCACTTTATGAAGCTGCTTTGCGCAAAGCCTTGTCGGCGCACTACAAGCTGATTCACAGCATTCAGTTGCCAGATGGCGAGGCGCACAAAGATTGGCTTACCCTGAACCTCATTTTTGACAGCTTGCTTAGCCGTGCGTGTGATCGCAAAACTGTTTTGTTTGCCTTAGGTGGAGGTGTGGTGGGTGATATGACGGGTTTTGCTGCGGCCAGCTTCATGCGGGGCGTGCCCTTTGTGCAAGTGCCCACCACGCTGTTGGCGCAAGTTGACTCGTCGGTCGGCGGTAAGACGGCAATCAATCACCCTTTGGGCAAGAACATGATTGGTGCGTTTTATCAACCGCTGCGAGTGGTCTGCGATTTGAATGTTTTGAAAACCTTGCCCGCACGCGAACTCAGCGCTGGTTTGGCTGAAATCATCAAATATGGCCCCATCTCTGACATGGCATTTTTTGAGTGGATTGATGCCAACATCAATGACCTGAAAGCGTGTGAGACGCAAGCTATGGCCCACGCCGTGAAGCGCAGTTGTGAAATCAAGGCTTTCGTCGTCGGACAAGATGAGCGCGAGGCTGGTTTGCGCGCCATATTGAATTTCGGCCATACCTTTGGTCACGCCATTGAAGCCGGGCTGGGCTATGGCGAGTGGTTGCATGGCGAGGCGGTTGGTTGCGGCATGGTCATGGCTGCCAATTTGTCGGCGGACATGGGTTTGATCGATGCCGCTTTTGTCAAGCGTTTGACAAACCTGATTGAGCGTGCAGGATTGCCCATCAAAGGCCCTGTGCTAGATATGAAAGACAATGCAGGACATTATTTGGCACTCATGCTGCACGATAAAAAATCAGTGGCTGGCGATATCCAATTTGTCTTGATTGGGGGGCCAGGCAAGGCCCGCGTGAGTGCTGCACCAGAAGCCATGGTGCGTGCTGTGATTGACCGTTGCTGTGCTTGAAATTTACGCCTGCGACTCTGAAAAATCGCGCGGTAGGCGGCATGCTGAAGTGCCAGCGCCAACGCGCAATGACTTTCAGCGTGATCGCGATCGCATCGTGCACTCAACAGCTTTTCGGCGATTGGTTTACAAAACGCAGGTCTTCCTTAATCACGAAGGCGATTTGTTTCGAACCCGACTGACGCACTCTTTGGAAGTGGCCCAACTGGGGCGTTCCATTGCGCGCGCCTTGGGCTTGAATGAAGATTTGGTGGAAGCGATTGCGCTGGCGCATGACTTGGGACACACCCCATTTGGCCATGCTGGACAAGACGCCCTCAACGAGTGCATGCAAGAGTTGGGTGGCTTTGAGCACAACTTGCAAAGCTTGCGGGTGGTCGATCATCTTGAAGAACGCTACCCCGACTTTGACGGTTTGAATTTGACTTTCGAAACGCGTGAAGGCATTTTGAAGCACTGTGCAAGGCGCAATGCCTTGTTGATCGAAGCGCAAGAACCTGGCGGGGTAGCGTCCAGATTTTTAGTAGGCACACAGCCCAGTTTGGAGGCCCAGCTTTGCAATTTGGCTGATGCCATTGCTTACAACGCCCACGACATTGACGATGGTGTGCGCTCTGGCTTGCTGACCATGTCGCAAATGGCAGAAGTGCCTTTGTTTGCAAGCTATCAAAGCTTGACGCTGCAGCAGCATCCAGACTTGTCAGAGCCGTCGAAATCTAGACGCCTGTTGTACGAAACCATTCGCCGCATGCTCAGTGATCAAGTCTATGACGTCATTGACACCACACGCGCACACTTGAAATTGAATGCGCCTCAAAGTGCCGATGATGCAAGACTGGCGGGCCCCATGGTGGCATTTGGAGAAGCCATGGCAGAGCAAGTTCAGGCCATGAAATCTTTTCTGTTCAAGCATCTCTATCGGCACCCCCAGGTGATGGAGAAAACGGTACATGCACAAGTGGTTGTGCGCGAGTTATTTGAAGCCTATCTCAGCAGTCCCGAAGAGATGTCTTCTGATTTTGCAGCGCGTCAAGAAACGCCTCGCGCAGTGGCCGATTACATCGCGGGCATGACCGATCGCTTTGCTGCGCGGGAGCATGAACGCTTAACGGGTCGTCGATTGCTGGCATGACAAGCGCAACTTTGGTGACGTCAAAGTCGGCCTCTTTAGGGGCGGCCTATGGCGTTATTTTTTCGGGTGTCGTGGCCGCTTTGCAAGTTGGAAAATTGCCGCCTGCCTTGCCTGACCTGAGTCAAACATTGGGCATGAGTTTGATGCAATCGGGCTTCTTGCTCTCTTTGGTGCAATTGGCCGGAATGACTTTGGCACTTGCCGTTGGCTTGTCGGCCGACGGCTTGGGTTTGAAGCGCAGCATGCTGGCAGGCCTTTTGATTTTGGGTTTGGCCAGTGGCATGGGCGCGACTGCAGACAGCGCACAGAGCCTGATGCTGTGGCGGGCCCTTGAGGGCGTTGGCTTTTTAGGGGTCACCTTGCCAGCGCCTGGGCTCATTCGCAAATTGGTCAGCGACCAACAGATGCGAAAGCTATTGGGCTATTGGGGTGCCTACATGCCAGCAGGTACTGCGCTCACTTTGCTGATCGGACCTCTGTGGTTGCCTGCATGGGGATGGCAAAGTTGGTGGATTTTGTTTGCTGTTTTAACGTGGGCGATGGCTTTCGTTTTATGGCGTGTGGTGCCTGCCGATGTTTTTTCTGATCAAGCTTCATTGCCAACATCTGCAGCCAATTCCGTAGCGTGGCCACAGCGATTGCACGAAACCCTCACTGCACCGGGTCCTTGGTGGGTGGCACTTTCCTTTGCCGTGTATTCGGGCCAGTGGTTGGCCGTGGTGGGTTTCTTGCCCTCTATTTACACGCAGGCAGGTTTGTCAGGCTTCACTTTGGGTTTGCTTACCGCAGTGGCCGCCGCCGTCAACATGTTGGGTAACATGGCTTCTGGTCGTTTGTTGCAAAGGGGCTTTCATCCCAGTGCGCTGTTGGCCCTGGGATTTTTTGCCATGGCCTTGGGCTCTTTGTTGGCGTTCGCTGAATTGACTCAAACTTGGCCTTGGCTGCGATACGCTGGCGTGCTTTTGTTTTCATCGTGTGGTGGCTTGGTGCCCGGTACTTTGTTTTCTTTGGCTGTTCGTTTGGCGCCGCATGAGCGCAACGTGTCCACCACGGTGGGTTGGATGCAACAAAGCTCAGCAGCAGGCCAGTTTGCAGGTCCGCCTTTGGTGGCCTGGCTTGCGTCTCAAGTGGGTGGCTGGCAATGGACGTGGATGGCGACTGGCTTGTGCTGTGTTTTGGGGGGCGTGCTGTCCATGTTGATTGCACGCACTTTGAGTGAGCAAAGAGGTGCCTTGTGAAAACTGAATTATCAGACCTAAGTCCCTTGGACAACCGTCTATTGAATGCCTCGCACCAGCACCCTATGGTGCAAGACACCTTGCGGTGGTTGGAACGCGCCGTCATTGGCCTCAACTTGTGCCCCTTTGCCAAAGCGGTTTACGTGAAGGGTCAAGTGCATTGCTCAGTCAGTCAGGCCACCACCTTGGAAGCTTTGCGAGATGACTTGATTCAAGCCTTGAAAGACCTTGTGGCGCTAGAGCCTGCTGTGCGCGATACCAGCTTGCTGATTGTTCAAAATTTGCTGCAAGATTTTGTCGACTACAACGATTTTTTAAATGTGGCTGACGATTGTTTGCTTGCACTTGATCTGGAAGGTGAAATCCAAATTGCCAGCTTCCATCCGCAATACCAATTTGCGGGTACCGATGAAAACGACATCACCAATTTCACCAACCGATCGCCGTATCCCACTTTGCACTTGATTCGGGAAGCCAGCATTGACCGCGCTGTGGCTGCGTTTCCTGATGCAGAAGCTATTTTTGAAGTCAACATGGCAAGCCTTCAGCAACTGGGGCTTGAGGGCTGGCAAGCTTTGAATGTGGGGGCTTCTTTGCCGCAGAATGATGCAGATGAAAAAAAATCAAGCTAATCCCAAGTCAACAACGCCGCAGCCCTTGGATTTAGATTTAAGGCCAGGCCAGTCTGTTGAGTTGCTGAAAGAGTTGCACATTCTCACGCGAGAGGGCAAGCTCAACCAAGACTCGCGGCGCAAGCTCAAGCAGGTCTTGCACCTGTTTCAGTTCATTGAAAAAATTCTGAAAGAGTTGTCGGAGGAAGATGCGGTCAAGTCTTCCAAGTTAAATGAAGCGCCAGCGCAAGGCTTGACCTTGGCCGATCATGGCGCTGGCAAGTCCTATTTAGGCTTCATCGTTTACGACTTGTTTTTCAAGCCCTTGTCGCAAGGTCACATTTACGGCATCGAAACACGTGCCGAATTGGTCGAGGCCTCGCGCGCTTTGGCACAGCGTTTGGATTTCAAGCGCATGGTTTTTTTAAACACTTCAGTGGCCGAGTCTTCGCAGTCCGATCTCATGCCTGCGCAAATTGATGTGGTCACTGCATTGCACGCTTGCGACACGGCCACCGACGACGCCATCGCCTTTGGCCTGCTGAAAAAAGCACGTGCCATGGTCCTGGTGCCATGTTGCCAAGCCGAAGTGGCCGCCAAATTGCGCCAAAACAAAGCGTTGAATTTATCCAGAACTCACTTGGCCGAACTCTGGCGTCACCCCTTGCACACCCGAGAAATTGGCAGCCAGCTCACCAACGTTTTGCGCTGCCTCTACCTCGAGTCCAAAGGCTACACCGTCACCGTGACCGAGCTGGTCGGTTGGGAGCACAGCATGAAAAACGAGCTTATCCTGGCTCGCTACACCGGCCGCCCCAAACCCGAAGCCACCAACCGCCTCCAGTCCCTCCTCACCGAATTCGGTCTCACCGAATCCCTTGCATCGCGTTACCCTTAATTGGGGTCAGATCAACATTAATTTCTTTCGGGTTAGCATTCAGGCATGGCCCGTCATCCTCGTTTAGCCCTTCCTGGTTACCCGCATCATGTGATTCAGCGGGGAAACAATCGCCAGCCCATCGTGCTGGACGAGGCCGATCGAAAGATGCTTTACAGCTTGTGGCTGGAAGAGTCGCAGCGCCACAAAGTAGCCGTCAACGCTTATGTGCTGCTCGACAATCACTTTCACATGTTGCTGACCCCGCCTAGCGATGAGTCCATGTCTTTGATGATGCAGTCGGTTGGGCGAAGTTATGTGCGCTATTTCAACAAACGTCACAACCGAAGCGGTACTTTGTGGGAAGGGCGTTACAAATCCTCGGTCATTGACTCAGAAGCCTACCTCCTCACTTGCATGGCCTACATTGACTTAAATCCGGTCAGGGCAGGGGTGGCCGAATCGCCTGAAGATTTCAACTGGTCCAGTTACAAGCACCTCATTGGTCAAAAAATCGACAAATTGGTGACGCCGCATGCACTTTATTGGGGCTTGGGCAATACGCCATTTTCCAGGGAAGCGGCTTATGCCGAGTTTGTTCAATCGGGCTTGTCTGCCTCGATTCAAAAAGACCTCACGGAGTCAGTTTTGAAGGGGCGGGTTGTGGGGCGACCCGAATTTTTGAAGTCTTTGCAGAAGACAACGCAGCGCCCAATCCTGCCGCAAAAGGCTGGCAGGCCTTTCAACAAACCTCAAAAACTTCAATAGTCGGCTGATAAAGCCACATTTATAGGTACTTTTTAATTCTATTTTGATCTGTCCCCAATTAATTTCAATCCTTCAATTTAAGAAATTAATGTTGATCTGACCCCAATTAATTTTCTTGGCATTTTTGGTGCGATGCAATATGCTCTTATTCCCGCGAAATATCTCTAGGAGTGCGCCATGA